>JACKQG010001174.1_pt1 | contig 36845 bp, 38 predicted proteins | sample 8237621 | NCBI WGS metagenome assembly JACKQG01 (sample SAMN15677084, study PRJNA649215) | marine metagenome | biome: marine; feature: Black Sea; material: saline water; isolation source: suspended particulate matter (SPM) from the Black Sea western gyre | collected 2013-06-09/2013-06-10 | depth... | reverse complement strand
GCCAGAAGCATGCGGGATTCTCGTGGAGCCGAAATCTGAAACGGACATTATTTTAGCGATAGAGTATCTTGTTGAAAATCCTGAATGGCGTCGTGTTGCCGGTCTGAAGGCGCGCGACAGGGTGAAGTCGCGATATACCTGGGATCACCAAGCTATAAAAATAACCCGTGGCCTGGATAGGGCGCTTGCGTTACAGAAGCCGACAGTACGCAAGCCGACAATAGTATTGCTCAACGCTCTACACGCCAAGACCGGTGGCGGGGTGACGTATCTGAAGAACATCCTTCCTCTGATTGCTGAAAGCCCAGATTTTGAAATTCATCTTTGTATTCATGAAGATCAGGTCGATATATTGCCGGAACTGAACGGCAAGGTTAATCTTCACACCTTTAATTTCAAACCCGGTTTTTGGCGCCTACCGTTTTGGGAGCAAGTCCAGGTTCCCAAACTGGCCCGAAAAATTGGTGCTGATGTAACATTCTCTCCGGCTAATTATGGTCCGTTTTTTACCCCTAACCCTGTGATTATGTTACGAAATGCTTTGGGTGTTGCCTTTGTCGAAAGGCGGCCCGCCAAAATGATTTACTGGCTGCTGGTTTCTATCGGCACGCTGATGTCGATGATAACCTGTCACAGGGTGATCTCCGTTTCCAAATATGCGCGACAGTCAAATTTTGGCTTTATTTCAGGCTTTTTACGCAACCGTTTAAGTGTCGTCCCGCACGGTGTTAGTAAAGTTTTTTCCGAAAATGTAAGGGCGGCAAAACGCCAGGACTATATCCTTGCAGTTTCCGATATTTATGTTCAAAAAAATCTGAAAAACCTGATAAGCGCGATCGCCATTCTGCGTTTGCAGAAACCCAATATTGAACTGAAAATTGCCGGACGTTTTATTGACGAGGCATATCATCAGGAACTGAACAAACTGATTTTTGAAAAGGAGTTGGAGGGTAACGTCACATTTCTCGGTGGTGTCCAGGTAGACGAGTTGGTCGACCTTTATCATCATTGTGCCGTATTCGTATTTCCCTCTACCGTTGAAACCTTTGGAAACCCCTTAATTGAAGCGATGGCATCTGGTGCACCCATTGCAACTTCTAACACGGCCGCCATGCCAGAGGTTGCCGGTGATGCAGCTCTTTATTTCGACCCCTATAATGTTGAAGACATGGCGTCTTCCATTGGGCGGCTAATGGATGACAAGGATTTGTGTGGGGAGCTTTCCCGGAAAGCCTTAACCCGGGCTGAAAATTATTCCTGGGAGAAGACGACCGAAAGTACATTGGATATTCTTTATCAGGCTGCCCATGAGGCTCCTCAATGAGCTTGAAACATTTAGCCCGTTATGCCCTGTCCATGCCGCCCCATATTGCCTTGGCAAAATCCGTAACCTATAGCGGGCGTATCCTTGGATCTAATGTCCGTCAGATAATACACAGATCACGCAGCTCCTATCAGCCCGTGGGTGTCGGTCGTTTTTCCCGGTTCTTGGGTAATGTGAGCTTTCAACGGACACCAAAGAACATAGCAGCAGCAATGCCAATGATAATGGAACATCGGTTTGATTTGCTTGGATCGGGCTGGGTTTCAGTCGAATGTGATCCCAAGTCCTATCGATTATCATCAGGCAATCAAAAACGGGCACTCGCAATTCGTCAATTGATTGATTCTGCTTACAACCCCATCGACTGGCAACTGGATTTCAAATCGGGCTACCGGTGGCGCGCGGACCGGTTGTCGGGAACCTTGCGCTACGGTCATGAACCCGCTGTCGACGTTAAAGTCCCGTGGGAATTAGCCCGTCTTCATCATCTGTCATGGTTGGCGCAGTCAGGGGATGAAAAATCCATACGCGAATTCCGCAACCAGGTGCTCGACTTCGCCGCCGCCAATCCGCCCGGCTACGGGGTCAACTGGCTGTGCACAATGGATGTCGCCATTCGCGCCGCCAATATAATCATTGCCTACGATTTATTTATCAGTCAGGGCATTGAATTTGATGAAGCATTTTTGGGTGAATTCCATGCCCTGATCGTGGCCCATGGTAAACACATCATGGCAAACCTTGAATGGCATGACGTGCATCGCGCCAATCATTATCTGGCAGATATTGTTGGCCTGTTATTCGTCGCAGCATATCTGCCGTGCACCGATGAGAGCAATGCCTGGCTCATTTTTTCGGTCGAGCAGATGATCAACGAGGTTGAACGGCAATTCACACCAGATGGCGCTAATTTTGAGGCTTCAACCAGCTATCATCGCCTGTCTGCAGAAATGGTGGTTTATGGAACGGCTCTGGTACTTGGACTGCCAAAAGATAAAAAGGCCATATTGGGAGGGAAAAACTCTTTTCCCGACTGGTATTTTGAACGGCTGGAACGAATGGCGGAATTTTGCGTTCATGTGACCAAACCAAACGGGCGGGTAGCCCAAATCGGTGATAACGACAGTGGGCGTTTCTTCAAAATATGCCCATCGTTTGATGAGGCCGGTGGAACATTTAAGGAGCAACACCTGGATCATCGCTCCACGGTCGCCGCTATCAACGGGCTATTTGAGCGTGAGGACTTCGAGGAATTTTCTGGTCCCGACGTTGCTCTTGATACAACTGTGGTCAGCGCCTTGGCGGGGGGGCAAAAAATCACCAGTTATTTAAAACCCGGAGACAATCCGGGGGCTATGGGTGTTCAAATTACAGGTGGTGTTGATAGCGGCCTATCCGTGCTGGCCCAAACGTTCATTGAACCCGTTGATGCAACTGTTCTGAACGGGTTGACAGTTTTTTCTTATCCGGATTTTGGTTTATTCATTTGGCGCTCGTCCCGTTTCTTCATGTCGGTTCGTTGTGGTCCTGTCGGGCAGAATGGCAACGGTGGGCACGCCCATAATGACCAGTTGGCTATTGAACTGAATATCGATGGCGAGGATTGGATCGCCGATCCGGGAACCTATCTTTACACACCAGCACCCAACGACCGAAATGCCTATCGTTCCGTTCACGCCCACGCCGCCCCGAAGATCGGGGATAAGGAACCCTCGAGGCTGGATTTTGGCCTCTTTCGCCTGGAAAACAATGTTGATGCCCGCTGTTTGTGCTTCAGCCCCGATGGTTTTGAGGGACGCCATGCCGGATATGGCGTACCTCTGCATAGACATATAGAAATTCAGGACGGAAAAATTCGTATTACAGATTTAATATCGGGGACCAAATCTTCGAAGGTCATTCCCCGAATTGTCAAAGACGGAACATCTCTTCGCAAGCTCTGGTCGCTCGATCTACGCTTCAGTCCCGGTTATGGAATACGAGACTGATCCGAGGGAAGAACGATTTGAACAATCGCAGCCAATGCCCAGGCGGTTGCAATCCACCAGGACTGCCAGACACCATAGGAAACAACCCCGACACTAAGATAAGAGCAAAGAATGCTTATTCTGACCGCCATTTGTTGCCTGTTACCTGCTTCCTTCAACACTGTCCAGAATAAGGAAAGAACCAAAGCTGCAGCGAGAACGATGCCGGGCAAGCCTAGTTCCAGACGAATTTGCAGGGCGGCATTATGGGGATGTAAGGGCATAATTTCCATGTTTGATGCCAGGCGAAACTCCTCTTGGGGAAGACGTCTGGATGAGTCCATGCCGAAACCCCAATATGGGGTCTCGTCAATTTTTTGCGATACGAAATCCCACATAATCAAACGGTGTTTGACCGAGGACGGGGAATTTTCAACAATCTCCATTATAGTTTCGGAATTCGTGATTTTTTCTGAAATAACTGGTGCAATGAAGATAAATCCGACTGTTGCGAATGCAATCACCAGTGCTGCGGGACGACCAAAGAACATGAGGCTGACATAAACCAGCCCGCCCACGCAAATAGCGAGAAGCGAAGCTCCGCTTGAAAGAAACATTAATCCAGAAGATACAGCGAGAAGTAGAAGAACTGCTGTTGTTGGCTTGTCATTGTGCCAGATCATCAAGGTAACAGGCCACAGCAGCAGAGCGACAATAACGGCACCATTGTTCAATGTTGTCAGGGGATCGAAGTAATACCCCCCCCATAAAGAATCTCCAGTTTCCTGTGCATAGGTATAGCCTATTATCAGGGCGAGCACGCTTAAGCCAAAACCAATAAGCAGGGCCTTCTGGGACTTGACCTGTGTAACAGATGACGCTGTGGTGCTGGCGTGTAGGAGGACAAACCCGGCAAGGCAAAGAAAGGTCAGGCGAAAACACAGTTGAAGCGCGCCGCTTCCATTGAGAGCCCAAATTGAAGAAATCCCGGCCCAGACAAAGAGTAAGGAAAGGGTAACAATAAAAACCGAAACGAATTTCGGGTGTTGTTTTCTGTTAATTAAAAAGGAGATGAAGCACACCAGTCCGCTCAATGCTACCAAAACAGTCATCGCTTTTGAGGCAACGACCCCGAGAATACCCGCCAGCAGACAAATCCCCATAAGGGATTTTTCAACTACTTGCTCACACCAATTTTCTTTCTGGTTCACACCCGGCTCCCTTCACAACTTGGGAAGCGGTACCATAGAAAGCTTAAAAATTCTTGTAGAAGTTCGATTAACTTTTTTCCACCAACTTGATCGAAGCCGAATTAATGCAATACCTAAGTCCCGTTGGCGGTGGGCCGTCGTTGAATACGTGGCCCAGATGTGAATCGCAGCGCTTGCATGTGACTTCCGTTCGCCACATGCCCAGCGTGTGGTCTTCATGCTCTTCGACCGTGTCGCCTGGCGCTGTTTTGGTAAAGCTCGGCCAGCCACAACTGGAATTAAACTTGGCGTCCGACGTGAACAGTTCCTCACCACAACAGGCACAAACATAAGTTCCGGCTGTATCGGTGTTGTTGTATTTGCCGGTGAAGGGGCGTTCCGTGCCTTTTTCCCGGCAGATGGCGTATTGCTCGGGGGTTAGCTGTTGCAGCCACTCTTCCTTGGTCTTGATGATTTTGTCGCTCATTGCCTTATTCCTTCAGGTTCGCCTGAACGTCTTCCTTAAAGCCGACCAGTACTTTCCCATTTACTTCGAACACCGGGCGCTTGATCAGGGCCGGATGTTCAGTCATCAAAGCCTGTGCCTTGTCGGCGTCGACTTCGTGCTTGTCCCCGTCAAGCAAGTTCCGCCATGTGGTGCCGCGTCGGTTCAACAGGACCTCCCAGCCAACGGCAGCAATCCAACGCGCGATGGTTGCGCCCTCAAGGGCATCGGCTCTGACATCCTTGAACTGGTGCTTAAGGCCTTCCGTGTCCAGCCATTTTCTTGCCTTGCGGCAAGTATCGCAGTTTTTAAGTCCATAAATCATTATCATCTAGGTGGCGCAATTCATCTCAGTTTGTTAAAACGATTCCAATCATAGATTTTCTTAAACGGAGTTGACAATGCTCGCCCTTGTATCGCCAGCCAAAAAACTTGATTTTACCGAACTGGCGGCTCCGATAACGCATTCGCAGCCTGATTTTCTGGATCGCTCGCAGGTTCTTATCAATTCGGCACGTAAACTAAGTCGCGCCGAGTTGAGCCGCCTGATGAAACTGAGCGACAAACTGACCGAGCTTAATTTCCAGCGCTTCAAGGCTTTCGCACCACCGTTCACGACCGCCAATGCCAAACAGGCGATTTTGGCATTTAGTGGTGATACCTATGTCGGGTTTGATGCAGCCAGTTTAAGCGAAGATGATCTGGTTTATGCCCAGGATCATTTGCGGATTCTTTCAGGCTTGTACGGTCTGCTGCGGCCGCTGGATCTGGTGCAGCCTTACCGGCTGGAAATGGGTTCGCGTCTACAAAATCCCGAGGGTTCCGACCTTTATGCTTTCTGGGCTGATGATCTGGCAGAGGCTATTGACAGGGCAGTTTCAGGTCACAATGAACCGGTGGTGATCAATCTGGCCTCAAATGAATATTTCAAGGCGGCAAGAGCCAAAAACATGAAGGCGCGGGTCATTACGCCTGTCTTTAAAGAGGTCAAGGACGGCGAGGCCAAGGTTCTGGGGATGTTTGCAAAGCGGGCGCGCGGCATGATGGCGCGCTTCATGATTAGCAAGCGCATCGAGAAATCAGAAAAGCTCAAGAAATTCAGCGACGGCGGATATGCCTACCAAGACCATCTGTCCGACGATGATAACTGGGTCTTCACACGCGAACGCTAAAATATCGGGCATTCATGCCCAGTATATTGACTATTTGCTATCGGCTAAGATGATCTACGTTACCTATGCAACCAGTTGCAATGTGATCAAGGCTCAGTATTTCCGCACTAAACTAACGGCGGAAATAGGATTTGTTATATATCCCTCAGATTATATTTTTTTGTCCATCAACTAATCCATCTCAAAGCAGAATATTTCTTGTAAGGGACGGGGGCATACCACAAAAACAACCCATTATATAATTGGTTAAAAATGAAAATTGCAAACTGTGAGGTGACAGGTTACAATTTGTGAATGATCGTCAGCTTTCGTCATAAAGGCCTCAAGCTTCTTTACGAAAAAGGAAGTCGGCGACGGGTGCCCCTGGAACACGCTGAAAAAGTTGAACGTATCTTGGCTCGTCTCGATGAGGCGACGGAACCCTCCAACATGGGGTTGCCGGGCTATAGGTTGCATCCGTTGAAGGGCGATCTCGCTGGTTATTGGTCAATCAGTGTTTCTGGGAATTGGCGAATTATCTTCGGTTTCGAAGGGGCGCATGCCTGCAATGTTGACCTGATCGACTATCATTAGGAGTATCAAACATGGTGATGAAGAACCCACCCCACCCAGGCTTGTCAATCCGCCACGATTGCCTGGACCCCCTGGGGCTCAGCGTGACGGTGGCGGCGAAGAAACTCGGCATCAGTCGAAAGCAACTGTCCGATATAGTGAACGGTCATTCAGGTATTTCGCCTGAGATGGCAATCCGCCTTGATAAGGCATTCGGCGGCAGTGCGGACACATGGTTCCACCTTCAAGCTGCATTCGATCTCGCTCAGGCGATGAAGACGGCGGACCGGATCAAGGTTGAGCGGATGTCGCCAGCAGCATGAAACCAGAAGATTGTCACATTTATGGAGGATAATGAAGTTGAATGATCGCGATGACTACCAACCAATAAAAAGTACATTGATCAAGATTTTTCAACTGGTTGCAAAAAGCCAAGGGTAACAAAATACAACGCATGAATTTAGGAAAAATCACCAATAAATGATTAGCTGCTTACCTAGGTGCAACTAGTTGCACGCCATAATTTAGTAATTTCAATGAGTTGAGGAAATTGGTGAGTATATTTTACGGAATAAACGTCGAAATTCCCAAAGGCAGTACCCTGCATTTTTTACCCTATTACCAGTCATTTGATTCAACTGGTTACTCTTTTATTCCTAAAAAAAACCGGGCCATCTGGCCCGGCGAGTTGACAAGGAGGAAACAGAACCCCGGGGGAGAGAAGGGGTCTGAACCTGTTTCGTACTATCAACGATTAAAGCGGCCCGCGCATTGACAGAGGTCAATTTAGTTCTCAGTCCTCAATAATTCTTTGGCGAAGCCAGTTGCAGAATTGAAAGGCCAGTTCCCTTTCGGCCTCGGTACCTGAAACCTGCATCTTTCCCAGCTTTTCGGCCACGTCTTCGATCACCTGACGATATTGTCTGGCCGTCATGGTTTCGACCCGCAGGTCTGATGAAAGACGGGTGATCTCGTCGAGTAAGTCCTGCTTGCTGACGGCGGTTTCGTGCCCCTTGACCCTTTTGGCCGGATTCTCGCGGATATGCTTGATGCGCTCGGTGATGGGGTCGCCAAAATTTAACGTCGGGGCGATGCACTGGACTTTCTTGTAATCGACCTCACCCTCGAAGGTCTCAATCCCGGCGGCGGTAAGGCGATCATTCAGTTCGGCCCGTTTGATGCCTAACAGACGTGCCGCTTTGGAAATGCCGATTTTCTGTTCCAAGGGAAAATCTCCGATTATCTGGTCCCTAAAGGTTACATGTTTAATATGGTTATTGATAGGCGACGGTTTTACAGAATTTTACGAAGGCGCGTTTTGAAACATCTGCAGCAAAGGCACCATCTGGATGGCGCTCAAAAATTGCATGATATAAATCAGGTGCTTGCTCGATAAGTTCTGTGATTTGCCACGGAAATCGCTCAAAAGCGGCGACGGCGGATGCGATCAAGGCCGGCGCTTCTTCAGACCAATTATTGGAATTCTTGTCGGTGATGACGTCGGCAATGGCCAGCAAGGCCGCTTTTGTCCAGCAGTCCCTTGAGACCTGGGTATCATATTTTTCGAGCAGGGCTTCACTTTCCTCGCCGAGGGAGAAAAGGATGTCGAATTTGTTGGTCATTCCGCCAGCATACAGGGTCAGAACCTGCAAAAGGATCGGATGCAAATTGACACCGGCACATTCCTTGCCGCCGGGACAGCTATCACATGATCGCATGGTGTTTTTACGTCCTTCGGCGTTTCGCCTGAAAGCTATTGAAACTGTGGAATGCGGCGCCCGATGGTCGGTAGGCATTCCATCTGGTCGGTATCAGGAATATTGCGACAAACTTCTTTTCTTAATGTCATGTCGGTATCGTTCAGGTTTATGGGGCAATTTTTATGAGCAACCTGTCCGGCCAGGGCCCTTCTTTCGCCCTTCAGACGGGCATACCGTTTGGCGTCCTCTCCATCCCCACCTTCAAGGAAAAGAAGGGTCGGGAAGAAGAAAATCCCGACACCCATCTGGGATGCATCGACATTGGCCTTATCCTGGAGAATAAATTGCAATTTGCCGGTTTCGACAGCGTTACTTTCAAGTTTCGTCTCAATCTGTTTGCAACTCAGGTCGGCGTACGTTTTCGTTGGCACGTATGCTGCCGGTATTTCACTTGGCGGTGAAGCGCATGCGCCAGACAAGCCTATCAATATGACAGCTGGAAGTATGATCAATCGGTTTTGCATGGGAACATTATACAGATTTGATTTTATCTCAGAAGATCATTGTCAACGGTGCTGCCTGGTGTAACAGTGCCGCCAGATAATTTGGAGTTTCTGCCCATGTCCCCCCCAACCTTGCAATTCGAACGTGCAGAATATGATGCACGGTTGAACAACACCCGCCTCGCTATGGAAAAGGCCGGCCTGGACCTGCTTATCGTTACCGATCCGTCGAATATGGCCTGGCTGACCGGTTATGACGGTTGGTCCTTTTATGTCCATCAATGCGTTCTCGTGACCATGCACGGTGATCCGCTGTGGTATGGGCGGGGGATTGACGCCAACGGTGCCAGGCGGACAACGTATCTTCCTGAAGCCAACATTCTGGACTATCCCGACCATTACGTTCAATCGACCGAGCGCCATCCCATGGATTACCTGTCGGGCCTTATTATCGATCGAAACCTGGATAAGGGTTCCGTCGGGGTCGAGATGGATAATTATTATTTTTCTGCTGCGGCCTACGTTTCCCTTACCCGACATTTGCCAAACGCCACCTTCAAGGATGCGACCGGGCTGGTGAACTGGCAGCGTGTTGTCAAATCCCCGCAAGAACTGGATTACATGCGCAAGGCCGGTGGGATTGTCGAGGCCATGCACGCGAAAATTTTTGAACTCACCGAACCGGGCTTGAAAAAGAATGAACTGGTCGCCGAAATTTACCATACCGCTATACGCGGTACGGCTGATGCAGGCGGCGATTACCCGGCCATCGTGCCCTTGTTGCCCTCGGGCGAGGACGCATCGGCTTCGCACCTGACCTGGGACGACAAGCCGATGCGGGCGGGCGAGGCGACGTTCTTTGAAATTGCCGGTGTCCACAAACGCTATCATTGTCCATTGTCGCGGACAATCTATCTGGGCAAACCTCCCCAGGATATTCTCGATGCTGAAAAGGCGGTCCTGGAAGGGCTTGAAGAAGGCCTTCTCAAAGCCATGCCCGGTAACACCTGCGAAGACATCGCCGGTGCTTTCTTCGCCGTGTTGAAACGTCATGGCATCGTCAAGGACAACCGCACCGGTTATTCCATCGGCCTCAGCTATCCGCCGGACTGGGGCGAGCGCACCATGAGCCTGCGCTCCGGCGACAAGACTGAACTGCGCGAAGGCATGGCTCTTCACTTCATGCCCGGTCTGTGGATGGATACCTGGGGGCTGGAAATTACAGAAAGCCTGGTCATTAGCGCTGCGGGACCGGAATTCCTGTCCAACGTTGCCCGTAAACTGATGATCAAGGACTAACACCACCATGGGTAAAAGCGGGCATATCTGGACGGCGGCCGCACCGGCTGTGTTTGTGCTTTTATGGAGTACTGGCTATGTCGGCGCCCGTTTGGGTATGCCCCATGCCGAGCCGTTCATTTTTTTGACCATGCGCTTTTCAATTCTGGCTACCCTGTTAGCGGTGGCCGGATTGATCTGGCGTGCCCCATGGCCGGCAAGTTTGGCCCAGGCGGGGCATCTTATGGTCGCCGGTCTGCTGTTGCAGGGTTTCTATCTGGGCGGCATTTTTTGGGCTATTTCAAGTGGAATTTCATCTGGCATCGCGGCTTTGATTGTCGGTATCCAACCGGTATTGACGGCCGTTGCCGCCGGACCCTATCTGGGTGAGAAGGTCAGCGCCCGGCAATGGGCAGGCTTGCTGCTGGGCTTTGCGGGTGTCGCTTTGGTGGTTGGTGATGATCTGGGTTTTGATGGCGGCAACGGTGCCCCTGTACTGGCTTGTATTATTGCCCTTTGCGGTATCACCCTGGGGACGCTTTATCAAAAGCGCCATGGCGGCACTATGGATTTGCGCACCGGTTCGGCGGTCCAGTTCGCCGCCGCCGCCGCCGCCATGTTGGTGATGACCTTGCTTTTTGAGGAAGGCCGTATTGACTGGACGGCCGAGTTTATATTCGCCATTTCCTGGCTCGTCATCGTGCTCTCTATCGGCGCTATGACTCTGCTCTATTTGTTGATCCGCCGGGGTGCTGCCTCGCAGGTAGCGAGCCTGTTTTATCTGGTTCCCCCGGTCGTCGCCGTTGAGGCCTATCTTTTGTTCGGCGAAACCCTGACACTTAGGGATATCACCGGCATGGCCGTGGCCATGGCCGCCGTAGCGCTGGTCATGCGTAACAAGGCGTAGGGGCAGGGCCACCGGTTCCCTCAAGATAAGGCACTGCCTTCTTATTGTGATTGACGGCAATGCCAAATCCCATAGCTTGAGGCACTTTTATGGGTGAAGGCATCAGGGGGTTGCCGGTGATGACAGGTTCAGGGTCAATAAAATGGCGGCGAAAAACAAGCGCCAATAAGGGCCTTGATGACTCATTGCGTTTAGCAGTGTCCTTCGCTTGCAAACGCCGGCAAGTTTCCTTCCAGAGCGGACTTCGCTAAGGTGAGGCGTCGGTTAATTTCACCGACTTCATCATCAAGGAAATTTCTCGCCAGTTCAATGATTCGGCGATAGAACGGCAATTCAGCCCGTTCCAGGACTCTTTCGCAAAAGGTCGGTAACCAGCGACCGAGATGCCTGTCGAAAAATTCGCGTTCATATTCAAGACAATTCAGAGCCTTGGCCAATTCGTTTTCCTGCCAGGCCACAGCTTCCTGACGAGTGACCTCTGCCAGGAATTCAAACTCCGTGCTGATGTGGTCAGGATGTTCGTGATAGTCCGGGTCATATTCAAACCCGCACGCCTCGATATAGTTTTTGACCGCAACCGTGGCCTCACTTAAAAGCTGCCCGCCATCATCCACATGAACCGATTCATGGGGCGAGACATGGCCACCGGGACCCAGAAACAGGGCCGCGTATTCAACAGCCAAGTCCCTGGCCAGAACGGCATCGTTTGCATCTGTAAAACCAAGATCAATTCCGCCCAGGGCTTCCTGAAAGGATGGCGATTTCATTCCTTTTATCTGAGCTTCGGTTGGCTCGGAACGGAAAATCGTTGCCAGAAAACCATAGAGCCCACTTCGCTCCATGGCCGTCCTGGCCTCGTTTCGGGAGTCTTCGGTCATAATGCCGTTGTTACCCGGTTTCGTCATGATCTCAAACCTTAACGACCTCCACAACAGTGTCCATAAACCGCAACTGTAAATTGATCGGGCCTGGTGCGTTTGGAATGATCCAGTGCGGATGGGCACCGTTTCCGGTCCACCATTTATGCTTGTCTTCGGCGTCTTCCCCTCCGTCACAGGATTTACAAACAGATGGAGGAGTCTATGCCCGGAAAGTCAGGTGGGGTGATGATCTATGTTAATGTCAGGGAAATTTTTTAACAAATGTGCATTCTTGGGCGCGGTGGCTATGGGAAATGAAGCCCAGCGTCTATTTCATTTAGCAGTTGGTCGGGATTGGAAACCGTTACGAGGTTTCCGGAAAAATGAATAAGCCCTTCAGCCTCAATTTCGTGGACCAGTCGTGAAAGGGATTCGGCCCTGATTCCCAGCATCGAAGCAATGTCGCGGCGAGTCAGGGGAAGCTCCATATAAAGACTTCCATCCTCGACGATCCGGCCACACCTTTCGCGCATGATCATGAGTAAATGGATAAACCGAATCCGGGCGGGCAGGGTGACGGTTTTGAAAAAACGGTCATCGGCGGCACCGAGAGCTTGCGCCGTGCGCTGAAGGAATCCTGCTCCCAGTTCCGGGTTGCTGATCAGCAAATGACGCATGGCTATCTTTGGCAGGAAACAGACTGTGGCCGTTTTCAGAACTTCCGCACCGGCCCGGTGTTTCTCCCCGGCGAGTAATGGCCGGTAGCCAAGGGTATCGCCGGGATTCGCCAAGCGCAAAAGGACATGACCTCCTTCGGCATCAACCTTTCTGACCCCGACAAGTCCGCTTTTGACCAGGTAGAGGCCCTTGCAGTCATCTTCCTCGTAGAAAATGGCCTCACCCGCTTCATAGGTTCTGCAAATAGCGTTTTCGTTGAAGTGTTGAATTTCTTCCGGAGACAACACCGACCATTCCGTCCCCTCTATGAACTGGGGGTTAAGGCAGGTCTTTTGGCATTTGGATTCCATGGGTTTCATTGCCAGGCCTTTCAGCTTGCCGACACCACATATAAGCCAAATCGAGAATTTATTCGCCCCAAACCTGAAATTAGTAAAGGAAGAGCAAAAAATAAACTGGATTTGAGCCGCCATCACACATATACGCTAGGCCAATGAGAAATTTGGAGTTGACGGTGGAATTATCTTTTTTGACTGCGTTGACCATCGGCTTTCTTGGTTCGGCCCATTGCATTGGAATGTGTGGTGGTATCGTTGGCGCCCTGAACAATGGAATGCCGCATACAAAACAACCGTCGCGGCTTGCCCAGTCAGCCCATCATTTAACCTACAACGCCGGACGCATTGTCAGTTATTGCACAGTCGGGGCCATTGCCGGTCTGGCTGGGGCGCAGTCTGCCAATCTTCCCTTTGATATGGTCGCTCCGGTGGGTAGGTTAATCGCCGGTTTGGTGATGATTTTGCTTGGCCTTTATCTCGCGGGCTGGAGTCACGTTGTCACCAAAATGGAATTCCTGGGGCAACACTTGTGGAAATATATCCAGCCATTTGGAAAGCGGTTTATGCCAGTGCATACACCATTTCATGCCTTTGGACTGGGACTGGTCTGGGGCTGGCTGCCTTGCGGGCTTGTTTATTCGGCCCTGGCTCTTTCAGCGCTTTCGGCTTCTCCATCAAGGGGCGCGCTGATGATGCTCGGTTTCGGTTTGGGAACATTGCCCATGCTCTTGGCCATGGGTGGTGCCTATGAGCATTTGCGCACTGTTGTTCAAAACCCGACGATGCGAAGGGTTGCGGGGGTGATTGTTATTCTGTTTGGAGTCTCTTCAGCCCTGTCGGCGTTGGGCGGTCATGGTCATAATCACAGCGCCAGTACTGGCGCTGAAACAGAAAGCCATGCTCATTAGGATCGTTCGTCACCAATTGTGAAATTTTTAAATCAATAAAATAAGCCGGGAGAAATATGATGGACGTTAAAGCCGCTGTTGCCTTTAAGGCGGGTCAACCCTTAAGCATTGAAACCGTTCAACTGGAAGGCCCCAAGGCGGGCGAGGTGCTGGTTGAAATCAAAGCCACCGGCATTTGCCATACCGATAGCTTCACCCTTTCTGGTGATGATCCTGAAGGCATTTTTCCGTCCATTCTTGGTCATGAAGGCGCAGGAGTTATCGTCGACATCGGTGCGGGTGTGACATCGGTTCAGAAGGGCGATCATGTCATTCCGCTGTACACACCGGAATGTCGCCAGTGCAAATTCTGCCTGTCGGGAAAGACCAACCTGTGTCAGGCGATCCGTGAAACTCAAGGTAGGGGCGTCATGCCCGACGGCACCAGTCGTTTCTCAATCGATGGCGAGCCGATCTTTCATTACATGGGAACTTCGACCTTCGCCAATTATTCGGTGATGCCGGAAATCTCGGTGGCGAAAATCCGCCCCGACGCGCCGTTCGACAAGGTTTGCTACATCGGTTGCGGTGTGACCACAGGCGTCGGCGCTGTCATCAACACAGCCAAGGTGACGGCGGGTGCCACGGTTGCTGTTTTTGGTCTCGGTGGTATTGGCCTGAACGTCATCCAGGGGGCGCGTATGGTCGGTGCCGACATTATCATCGGTGTCGATATCAATCCGGCCAAGGTCGCGCTGGCCAGGCAATTCGGCATGACCCATTTTCTTAATCCCAAAGAAGTCGATGATGTGGTATCGGCTATTGCCGACATAACCGACGGCGGTGTCGACTACAGCTTCGAGTGTATCGGCAATACCCACACGATGCGTCAGTCACTGGAATGCTGCCACAAGGGATGGGGCGAGAGCGTCATCATCGGTGTCGCAGGCGCCGGTCAGGAAATTTCCACCCGGCCATTCCAACTGGTCACCGGGCGGGTCTGGAAAGGCTCGGCCTTCGGCGGCGCCAGAGGCCGCACCGATGTGCCAAAAATCGTCGACTGGTACATGGACGGTAAGATCGACATCGACAGCCTGATCACCCACAAACTGAAACTTGAAGAGATCAACAAGGGCTTCGATTTGATGCACGAAGGCGCATCAATCCGGGCTGTTGTCGAGTTTTAATTGCGGTTATGAGTAGAAGGTGTTGGCTGGGGAACCTGGACTCGAACCAGGATTAACGGTGTCAGAGACCGTCGTCCTACCATTAGACGATTCCCCATCACTTGGATGGTGTGGCGCGCTTCATATCATAACAGGATGCGCTTGTGTAGCTGCATTTTTCTTGAAGGCCATTGCGGCACGGCTCAGGGCCTGTAGTATTATGATATGAGCGCTGAAATCCTCAACCAGTCGGACAACGTTTTTCAGATGTGGGCGACATTTGCCCTGATTATCGGGGCGCTGGCCCTGTACGTTTCGGAAAAGCTGTCCATCGAAGTCACCTCCATCGGCGTTATCTGCTTAATGATCGCCTTCTTTCAGGGATTTCCGGTGTCTTCCCCGGACGGGCTAAACACGCTCAGCGCCGAACGCCTGCTACGTGGATTTGCCAACCCGGCCCTGATTACCGTCCTTGCCCTGCTGGTTGTCGGTCAGGGCATGGTCAGGACAGGCGTGCTCGACAAGGTATCCCGGATGGTGCTCGACCTTGGGGCTGACAAAGAATGGTTATCGATGAGCATTGTTATGGCCGTGGTGCTGATCATCAGCGCCTTTCTGAACAACATTCCCGTGGTTGTTATTTTTATCCCGATCATGCAGGTGTTATCCGACAGGTTTAAGCGCTCCACCTCGAAAGTGATGATGGGATTAAGCTACGCTGCGGTGCTTGGCGGCATGACGACGCTGATTGGTTCGGGCACCAATCTTCTGGTTTCCAGCGCCCTTTTGGAAATGGGCGAGCAGGGCTTCGGTTTCTTTGATTTCTCCGTGCCGGGGATCGTGCTGGCGGTGGCCGGGCTGGCTTACATCCTGTTTATCCTGCCTTCCCAGTTGCCGGACAGAACCTCGCTCGCGCACCGCATCATGACCCGCTCGCCACGTCATTTCATGACCCAGATCTCCGTCGCGCCGGGTTCCCGGCTTATCGGCGCCATGGTGGTGGGCGGTGTGATCAATAAACTGGTTGATGTGCGGGTCCGGATGATCGTGCGCGGCGAAAAAGTTCTGACACCGCCCTTTCATGATGAGCTTATCGAGGAAGGCGATAGCGTCACCGTCGCGGCCTCCCGCCAGGCCTTATCAGACGCGCTGAACGACGATCCGGGATTTCTTCTGGCCGCCGCAAACGAGCCCGGCGGCGAAGATGCCATGCGCGAGGGCGAACGGGTGATGGCCGAAGTCATGGTCGCACCAGCCTCATCAATGATCGGGCTCAGACTACGACAAACCGGTTTTCAACTACGCACCCGCTGTTTTGTGCTGGGTATCCAGCGCCGCTCGCAAATGATCAGGTCGCGTCTCGCCGATACGGTGTTGGCGGCCGGCGATGTATTGCTGGTGCAGGGTGAACCTGGCGATATCGAGGCCCTGCGCGCTGATCGCAACGTCGTCCTGATGGAATGGTCGACCGAGGAAATGGCGGTCGCCCATCATGCCAAGCGGGCGGCAATGATTTTCTTCGGCATCGTTTTCTTTGCCGCTACGGGCCTGTTGCCGGTTGTTGCCGCCGCCCTGATGGGGGCGGTTATCATGGTCTTGTCGGGGGCCCTTAATTTGCAACAGGCCTCGCGCGCCCTGGATTCGAAAATCCTGACGATGATCCCGGCGGCCCTGGCGATGGGGGCGGCGATGCAGGAAACCGGCGGTGCGCATTTTTTGGCGCAAAGCCTGATGGCGACCCTGAACGGGGCCAGCCCGGCGGTCATCCTGTCGGTGTTCTTTGCCTTTACCGCGATCATGGCTAACATTATCAGCGCCAAGGCGACGGCGGTGCTGTTCACGCCGATTGCCATCGGGGTCGCCCGGGAAGCCGGAATTGATCCTCAAGTATTCGCCATAGCGGTGGTCTTTGCCGCCAACTGCGCCATCGCCACGCCGATCGGTTATCAGACTTCCATATTGGTGATGGGGCCGGGGCACTATCGATTCGGCGATTATTTCCGCGCCGGGGCACCCCTGATCGTCCTGTTATGGATCGTCTTCTCCCTGTTCGCGCCCTGGTATTTCGGGCTTTAGGGCTTTTTTGTCCGTCCTCTGTTGACGCGCCGCGGCATTGCTCCTATAAGCGCCGTGGGCCAACGTTCCCCAACGAACGTCAGCTCTTCTGTAAGGAAGGGAGATAAATTATGAATCCGCAACAGAAGCCGGACATGCGTCCGGCGAATCCCAATTTTTCAACTGGCCCTTGTGCCAAACGTCCCGGATGGTCCGTGGATGTCCTTCAGGATGCCTTAACCGGGCGTTCCCATCGTAGTGGTCCGTGCAAGGCGCGCCTCGCCGAGGTGCTCGAGCGGTCTCGCAGCATTCTTAAATTACCCGATGACTACCGCATTGGTATCGTCCCGGGCTCTGACACCGGGGCGCTGGAAATGTCCCTGTGGTCCCTGCTGGGGGCGCGCGGCGTCGACATGCTGGCCTGGGAAAGTTTCGGTGCGGACTGGGCAAATGATGTCACTGGACAATTGAAGCTTGAGGACGTTCGGGTTCTGAAAGCCCCATACGGGCAAATTTCCAACCTTGCCGAGGTGAACTTTCAGCGCGATGTTGTGTTCACCTGGAACGGCACCACCTCTGGTGTCTGTGTTCCGGATGGCGACTGGATAGACGCTGATCGGGCGGGACTGACCATCTGCGACGCGACATCCGGCGTCTTCGCTTACGACCTTCCCTGGGACAAACTGGATGTGACGACGTTTTCCTGGCAGAAGGTGATGGGCGGTGAGGGTGCCCATGGTATTTTGATTCTGAGCCCCCGCGCCGTTGAACGACTGGAAAGCTACACCCCGCCCTGGCCCCTGCCAAAAGTCTTTCGTCTGACCAAGGGCGGAAAGTTGATCGAAGGTATTTTCAAGGGTGCGACCATCAACACGCCCTCGATGATCGTTGTCGAGGATGCCATCGACTCCTTGAAATGGATCGAAGGTATCGGCGGCGTCGATGCCACTGTCAGCCGCTCACAGGCGAACGCTGCGGCGATTGACGGCTGGGTCCAGCGCACCCCATGGATTGATTATGTGGCCACCGATCAGGCGGTTCGATCACGGACGTCGGTATGTCTGATGATCGTCGCTGACTGGTTTCAGGGATTGGACGCGGACAAGCAGTCCGTCGTCGCCAAGGCCATGACCAAGCTTTTGGAAGACGAGGGTGCTGCCAATGACATCAACAGTTATCCCGCGGCTCCACCGGGTTTGCGCATCTGGGCCGGATCGACGGTCGAGACCACTGACCTTGAAAATTTAATGCCATGGATTGACTGGGCTTACGCAACCGTTAGATCAAACTTCACTTAAATGACATCATTCAAGTGAAGATAATTTGATCGATATTAATGAATCAGGGCAACCTATCTGCGTTCAGGGAACGCAGGTTGCTCTCTTGCCGATATGGAGTCTTGGGATATGCCTAAAGTTTTGATTTCCGATAAAATGAGCCCTCTTGCCGCCGAGATTTTTATCGCTCGCGGTGTTGAGGTTGATGTTAAGCCGGGCATGAGTCCGGAAGAACTGATTGCCTGCATTGGCGACTATGATGGCCTTGCCGTCCGTTCGGCGACCAAGGCGACGGCTGCGGTTCTGGCGGCGGCTACAAATCTGAAAGTGATCGGTCGTGCCGGTATTGGCGTCGATAACATTGATGTGGCTGCGGCAACCGCTGCAGGTGTCTGCGTCATGAACACGCCGTTCGGTAATTCCATCACCACGGCCGAGCACGCCATTGCCATGATCATGTCCCTATCCAGGCAAATTCCTCACGCCAATACCTCTACCCATGCCGGAAAGTGGGAAAAATCAAAATTCATGGGCGTCGAAATCATGGGCAAGGTTCTGGGTATTATCGGCTGTGGAAACATCGGCGCGGTTGTCGCCGACCGGGCCCAGGGACTGAAAATGCGGGTTATCGCTTTTGATCCGTACCTGTCGCCCGAACGGGCAGCTGAGCTTGGCGTCGAAAAGGTCGAACTGGATGACTTGTTTGCACGCGCCGACTTTATCTCTCTGCACACGCCGCTTACTGATACCACCCGCGACATCATCAACGCCGATGCCATCGCCAAAATGAAGCCCGGCGTGCGTATCATCAATTGCGCCCGTGGCGGATTGATTGTTGAAGAAGATCTGAAAGCCGGGCTGGAAAGCGGCAAGATCGCCGCCGCCGGGCTCGATGTTTTTGCCGAAGAACCGGCCAGGGAAAATCCCCTGTTCGGCATGGATAATGTCGTGGCGACGCCGCATCTGGGGGCTTCAACGACGGAGGCCCAGGAAAAGGTTGCCCTGCAGGTCGCCGAACAAATGGCCGATTATCTGGTATCCGGTGCTGTCACCAATGCCCTGAATATGCCTTCGGTGACAGCCGAAGAAGCGCCGCGCCTGAAACCATATATGCAGCTTGCCGAACAACTTGGCAGTTTTGCCGGTCAACTTACCGAAAGCGGCCTTGAAGGCGTTACGTTAGAGTATGAGGGGCACGTCGCCGAACTGAACATACGACCGCTGACTGCTATCGTTTTACAAGGGTTGCTGTCGCCCTTGATGGAATCGGTCAATATGGTCAACGCGCCGGTGATCGCCAAGGAACGCGACATCGACGTCACCGAGATCAAGCATGAACGGGCCAGTGCCTATCAGACATTGATCAAATTGACAGTGAAGACTGAAAACCAGAGTCGCTCGGTGGCAGGAACCCTGTTTGCCGGTGCCCATCCGCGGATTGTCGAGATCAAGGGAATCCCCATGGACGCCGAACTGGGGCCAAACATGCTGTTTATCACCAATAAGGACACGCCGGGCTTTATCGGATCACTGGGCACGACTTTGGGTGATGCCAAGATCAACATCGCGACCTTCCACTTGGGACGGGCCGAGGCTGGCGGGGACGCCATTGCACTGATCGAAATTGATGGCCCGCCCGCTGGTCAGGTGATGGATGATATCTGCAAGCTGGAACAGGTGGTCCAGGTCAAGGCCCTGACCTTCTAGGCCGATGGTTTTACGGCTGATTGTTTGAACTGTTCAACGTCCGCAGCACACCGACGGAGCTGTCGGGCAGATTTGGCAGTTCTTCAATGCATTCGGCAGAGGTATAGGAGGCAGCCTCCAGACACTTCTTCATGCTGTCCATGGCGATGACGTGACGATTAGGTGGCGAGCGACTGATCACCAGATAGGCGGGGCCGAAGTCTTTTCCCTTTAGCAGGGGGGCCGAGACATTTATAAACGGCCTTGCCGACCAATCGGTGGTTCGCATGACGCCGATGGAGCTATCGGGCAGACGCGGTTGTTTTGTGACGCACTTGGCTTTGCTGAATTCCGCCGCTCGCAGGCATTCTTCCATGCTGCTCATGGCAATAACGTGGCGATTGGGGGGTGAGCGCAATATTTCCAGAAAAACACTGCCGGTGTGTTCATCGGCGGACACTCCCGAAAATGCGACGAGCCCACAAGCGGCGCCTAAAAGCGCTGAAAATAAAAACTGTCTCATCAATCCTACCGGCCCATTTATGGCAAGCACCCAAACGTCAGGGCGGCATTCTGACATCTACGTATGAAGTTGTCACCAGACTTAAACAGATAACCCTAGTTATCTGGATTCATTAATAAATTTCATGTGCTTATTAACATTTTGGCAATGGTTGACAACGTAACGTCAGTCGTTAGTGCAATATGGATATTCCTGGGAAGTCCTGAAATGTTACGCGTTGTCGTGCTTATGCTGTTGTTTGTCGCCATTCCTGGCGTTACCTATTCGGATGAACTTTCGTCCGAAAACGCGCCCTTGCACGCCGGCATATCGGTCAACGAAGATACCATGTTCAAGAATTGGGGCGTCGGTGCCTTAAGCTGTGGAAACTTTGTAGAGGCGCGGGAATTTCCCGATTCTCCCATCGGTCCCTATGACGCCACCTTCCGTCAATGGTTGATGGGTTTTGCCACTGCTTTTAATATCAAGGATTCCTCGACCAGCGATTTGCTTGGCCGTACCAGCGTTGAACGGGCCATGAAATGGATTGAAAGCTACTGCCGGAAACATGAAGATGAAGAATTCTTCGCTGCCGTTTGGGAATTCACCAAAATGGCCTATCCTTACCGGGCAAAATCGACCCTCAACATGGTCAATAAGTAGCCGCTCTTCCTAAAAATTGATCGATTGCCGAAGCTATAGACATCACCTAGCATAACCGCTGTTTTTCTGGCGAGGATGCTGATAGATGGGTTATCCGGTAATTGAACGTCGCTTGCAGGGCGGCGGAATTGTGGTTCTTGACGGCGGCACCGGCACTGAACTTGAACGACGCGGGGTGACCATGGACCCGAAAGCCTGGTGCGGGCCAAGCTCACTTGAAAATTCCGCCCTGCTTCAAAGCATCCATGAAGATTATATAGCCGCCGGGGCGGATATCATCACGGTCAATACCTACGCTTCTTCCAGATTGATGCTCGAGCCTGCCGGTTTTGCGGGTCAGTTCAAAGAGATTAACTGCACAGCCATCACTGCGGCGCTGCGGGCACGCGAGGCAAGCGGGCAGAGCGATGTATTGATTGCCGGATCCCTGTCACATATGTGCCCCATCGCCGGCGGTACCTCAAAACCGGTTTTGAATAAGGTTCCGTCACAGGCGCAAATGGCCGATGCTTTTGCTGAACTTGCCACGCTCTTTGTCGATCAGGGTTGTGATCTGATCCTTTTGGAAATGATGTATTATCCCGAACGCATGGGCCTTGCATTCGAGGCGGCGAAGCAGACCGGGCTTCCTGTATGGGCCGGATTTTCTGTTAGGCGCGGCGATAAGGGGCAGGTTCTCAGTTATGCGCCTGACAGGGATATTCCCTTTGAGGATGTGGTTGAGGTGCTTAAGGGTTTTGATGTGGAGGCCGCGGGCGTCATGCATTCTCCATCAGATATCACCGCTGATGCTATCGAAATTGTGCGCGGTGTTTACAGCGGACCGCTGACGGCTTATCCGGATTCAGGCTATTTCGAAATGCCTCACTGGCAATTCAAGGATGTGATCACGCCAGACGCGTTGCTGCAGTTTGCCAGCAAGTGGGTTGAAAATGGTGTCCAGGTTATTGGTGGTTGTTGCGGGCTTTCGCCAGAGCACATTGCCGCCCTTCGCATACTTAAAGGACAACAGACTTGAAAATGACCAAACCTGTTGTTGGCCTGAACATCCCTGCTGAAGTCGGCATGGCGCTGGCCGATGTTTCGACCCCGGCTCTGATCATCGACCTTGATGCGTTCGAGAAGAACGTAAAAACAATGGGCATCTTCATTAAAGATAAGGGCATTCGTCACCGCGCTCATGCCAAGACACACAAATCAGCCGACATTGCCCTTTATCAAATGGAAAACGGCGGGGCATGTGGCATTTGTTGCCAGAAAGTTTCTGAAGCTGAGACCCTGGTTGCTGGTGGCGTCGGCGATGTCCTGGTGACCAATCAGGTGGTTGATCCAAAAAAGATCGACCGTCTTGCCCGCCTTGCAGGAAAGGCGCGGGTGCTGGTTTGCGTTGATGACCTGGGCAACGTTGATGATTTGTCCAATGCCGCAACCCGGTATGCTGTGAATATTGAATGCCTTGTCGAAATTGATTGTGGAGCCTCGCGCTGCGGTGTCCAGTGGGGGCAGCCTGCCCTCGAGATTGCAATAAAAATTGCAGCCAGTGATGGCCTGACGTTTTCCGGTATTCAGGCTTATCAGGGGGCGGCACAGCATGTCCGTGATTTTACGGATCGCAAGGCGCGGATCACAACTGCCGTTCAGCAGGTTGCCGATACGATCAAGATGCTAAAACAGGTAAACCTTGAATGCGATATTATTGGGGGGGCTGGAACCGGCTCTTATTATTTTGAAGGAACATCGGGTGTTTATAACGAGATCCAGTGCGGTTCCTACATTTTCATGGATGCGGACTATCAACGCATCAAGGATGAGGAGGGGAGTTTCATTTCGGAATTCGAGAACAGCCTGTTCATCTGGACCTCAATCATGTCCAGGGCAAAGCGCGACCAGGCGATTTGTGATGCGGGGTTGAAGGCGCAGAGTCTGGATTCAGGCCTGCCGGTTATTTTTGGTCGTGATGACATCGAATACATAAAATGTTCCGATGAACATGGGGTGATATCCGATCCGGCCAATGTTCTTGAACTCAATGAAAAACTGAAACTGATCCCCGGACACTGTGACCCGACCTGTAATGTTTATGACTGGTATGTGGGCGTACGCGGCGGTGTTGTCGAATGCCTGTGGCCGGTTACGGCGCGGGGTATGGCCTACTAAAAGAGAGAGGCATCAATCGGTCGGGGCAATCAGAGAGTTTACATCAACCTCAATTTCAGGATAACGACTGCGCAAGTCAGTCAGGGCTTCGGGGACAGTCATTCCTGCCGGAATTCTCAAGCGTTGAACCGTGATGCCCAGTTCTCTCATATCCATGGTTTCTATCACGGCGTAACCTGAACGAACGATGTCAGATGACATCGCTGCGCTGGGGTCAAAGACAATCACTTCGCTGGTTTCGTATCCGGACTGTGTCGTGGTGCCGCCCAGCGGTGCCGTCTCGTAATTGACGACCAGATATAAGAAACCAACAACGAACAGGCTTAACAGGGACCACAAAGGAACTTGAAAATGGTTGGTATTTCGCGGGCCGATAAAGGTAACGAGCAGAGACTGCATGAAGACGGGCAAGTGTGCGTGCAGCCAATTTGCTAACCAGCCAGTATTCTGTCTGCGTTCTATTCCATTACGACGCTCAGCGCTTCGCCTTTCACTGATGGCAAGAGCCACCTGTGAGGAGCGCCGGTCAGAAAACCGCCGTGTATCTTGGGTTCGGATTACGTTTTCCATAAAAAATCCTGCGTAAAACAAGAAGTATAATTATATTCGCCAAAAAACTCTTACCAAATCCTTACGGATGACATTATTTGCTAAATTCTGAAATGCGATCCGCCGTTGCAGGATCAAGGAAACCACGCACGGTGGCGTCCGTTTCAAGTTTCATTGCAGCCTCGACGTCAAGATCACAGGCCCGGTTAATGACCCGTTTCAAGTCCCTCACGGCCAGTTCTGGCAGGTCGGCAATACGCGCTGCGGTCGCCATTGTTTCCCTCATCAGGTCGGTCTCGGGTACGACCTTCCAGATCAGGCCCCAGCCCAATGCCTGGGCAGCATCGAAACGCTCACCCAGTAAAATCAGTTCCTTGGCTTTTTGTAAGCCGACCAGCTTGGGCAGGATCGTCGTCACCGCCCCGGTGACAAAAACACCAAGAGAAATTTCGGGGAAAAAACTGCGCGTCCCTTCGGCCATGATGGCAAAATCGCAATTGATCACCCATTCAAGGCCACCACCGACGGCCCACCCATGGATGGCACCCAGGACAATTTTATCGCCCAGGACGATTTCCCTTGTGATGTCCTGGATGGATTCGATGTAGGCGCGGGTTTCTTCTTCGGTACCAACCTGATCGTCAAATTCTTTCAAATCGTCACCGGCGCAAAAGGCCCGTCCGGCACCGCTGATGACCATGACCCTGGTTTCCGGGTCGGCATTTCCTTCCCGCAGGGCGATCAGGAAATCATTTAACAGTTCCGGATTGATGGCGTTCAGGCGGTCCGGCCTGTTCAGGATGATGCTGCGGATACCGTTATCGCATTTGGAAATTACCGTATAGGTCATGTTTTGTTAGTCCTTTATTGCCGGATAACCCGGCGGGTTTTGCCTTCCGTGCGTGGCAAGACGCCCGGCTCATGCAAGGTAACCCGGGCGGTGGCGCCAAGATCACGTTTGATGGCCTGGCTGATAATGTCGGCAAGGTCCGGGGTTGGCTCAACACCGCCCCCCACTTCGACTTCAAGGGGAAGCAGATCATAAGGGCCGGGGCCATCAAGAATGACCCGGTATTCGCCGCTCAGTTCCTGGAAGGTGTTGATTGTAGCGGCCAGACCGGTCGGAAAAATATTAAGGCCTCTTACGACAATCATGTCGTCACTGCGGCCAATGACCCGGAAACGGGGCGCGGTTCTGCCACAAGCGCAAGGCTCGCTGACGCCGGTCAGTGAAATGATGTCACCGGTTCTGAACCTGACCAGCGGTTGGCATTGCCGTTCCAGATGGCTGAGCACAAGCTCGCCATTGGCACCGTCTCGCCAGTCAACGGGTTCGGCCGTGTCTGGATCGATCAGTTCGGGATACAGAACATCAAGGGCGACAAAATGCAGGTCGTTATTGTGTTCGCACTGGGCGGCGAAATTACAATAGACGTCCGAAACTCCATAATTGGCGTTGCGCACCTCAAAACCCCAGGTGTCTTGCAGTCGTTTACGGTAGGCCGGATCATCCAGACCGGCCTCACCACCAAACAGACCAAGTCTCAGGCCCAGATCACGGGGGGTCAGGCCCGGAAAGGAGTCGGCGATGACCTGTTCAAGCACTTTTGGGTAAGATGGGGTACACGAAATCGCGGTGATTTTCAGTTCCTGTATGGTCCTGATTAGCAGCTCACTGCCACCGACCCCGAAAGGGATGACCATCGCCCCTGTTTCCTCAAGGGTGCAGTGATCGGTAAAACCGCCCATCCACATTTGATAATTCAGGCAATGGACGACCCGGTCAGCGGGCCCCAGTCCGGCAGCACTTTGTGCACGCCCGCCGATAATCGCCGTTTGCCGGGCGTCGTGGGCGCTCAAAGCCAGGTTCATCGCCTGTCCGCTGGTTCCCGATGTTCTGTGCAGGCGGTTGACCATGTGATCGGGTGTGGCCAGATAATCGCCAAACGGCGGATGCTCCTGCTGCGATGTCCTGAGCATGGCCTTGTCGCTTAAGGGCAGTTCGGGCAAAGCGTCCAACTGCTCAGGTGGCGTAAGCCCTTGCCATAACCTTTGATAGAATGACGATGACGTTTCCACATGGCGCAGCTGCTCTGACCAGCGTTTCTGCTGGAGCTCCCTAAGCTCCGCCAGAGCCATAAAATCAGCCGTCATCAATGTCTCTCCCGGATGCTCACAGTTGCGCTCATGGCCAGATTGCCTTCAGGGGTTTCCGCCCATAAAATCATACCGTCTTCCTCGTGGGCAAGGGCGATGGTAAAGGGGCTGGTGTCGAAAAGCGGAGCCACCGCCCGGTAGGAGAAACCAGTGAAAGTCCTTCCTTCCATGTTCCGCATTGCCAGGTCAAGAAGCAGCGTTGCTGTCAGCGGTCCGTGGAAAACCAATCCCGGATACCCTTCAACATCGCGGCAGTAATCGACGTCATAGTGAATGCGATGGCTGTTAAAGGTCAGCGCCGAATAACGAAACAGTAAAACCGGGTCAGGGGTTATGGTTTCGCGAATCTTGGCGTTGGTTGGCGCTGGCGTTGGCGGTGCAGGTTCTTTTGATGTTGGGTCTTCGCGGTAAACGATGTTGTGGTCATCGGTTATGCGCATCTCGTCACCGGCGAACAACTGGTGGCGCACAGTGACGAAGCACAGCTCGCCACTGCGGCCCGATTTGCGTTCGACCTTGTTGATGGTCGAGACCTTTTTGATGGTTTCGCCAATGTGTATGGGCTTTTGAAAATCGAAGCATCCACCCGCCCACATGCGCCGTGGCAGGGCGACCGGAGGCAGGAATTCCCCCAGTGCGGCGTGACCATCGCGGCCCAGGTCGCCACGGGGCTTGGCGCCAAGGAAATAGAGCCAGTGCCAGGCAGCGGGAAGGGGGTCGCCGTCTTTGGGGATATCAACTGTTCGCCCCAAGGTGGCTGCCATCATCTGCACCGGTTTTAAGGAAATCACATCACTGTGGCTTTCACTGCGCCCGATCCATGTCTTCAGGATTTCGATGTCGAGGGTTGTCATGTCAGATCAAGTGACAACAGGGTCACTTCCTTGGTTCCGCCTTCGGTTTGTTGGGTGCCGACGGGGGCAAAGCCAAAGCGCTGATGGAAAGCCATTGAGTGTGGGTTCGGTGGCCGGGAATTGACTTCACACGTCAGGCGCGGCGTGTGCGCGCGGGCGGTTTCAATAATGTCCTTGTAAAGCAGACTGCCGAGCCCCTGGCCACGGGCACGCTCGTCAATAATGATGCGATCAATGTAAAAGAAGTCCTCAAAGGCCTCAGAGAACCAGCGGTAATTGTCGCTGCTGTAATCAAGTCCGGGTCTGAGGCCGATCAGGAAACCGTCAAGATCACCAATAATCTTGAAATAGGCGGCCTGTTCAAGAAATCTCTCCAAATCACCAATTCTTAGGGAATTGACGTGGGGTAGGGCCTGCTGATTGAGTTCAAGGATGTTGGCCAGGTCTTTGGGGAGGGCGTTTCTTATTGTCATGGTAATTGATGCCGAAAATGTCCTGATTAATATCAAAAAACGGTATTTTACCCGTGCATTTATAGACTTTTCCGCACTGCGAATAACACCATAGAATTTGTGGTTGCGTAGAGGGTGTTAAAGAGTGCTAAATACCAGCTATAATGCCCGAAAGTAACGGGCGCGTTTTAATACCCACTGGGAGAGTTTCGAATGGTTAAAGTCCTCCACATTGATGCTGGTAAATGTACCAGTTGTCATCAGTGCGAAATGGCATGTAGTTACCATCATGAGGGGGTTTTCAATCCATCTAAATCTCGCATTAAAATTTTCAATTTTAAGGATACGGGACGCAATGTGCCTTATGTCTGCACCCAATGTGCTGACGCCTGGTGCCTGCAGGCCTGTCCTGTTGACGCGATTTCGGTAAACGCCGCAACCGGCGCCAAAGAAGTATCGGCAACACTGTGCGTAGGCTGCAAGGTTTGCACCATCGCCTGTCCGTTCGGCACCATCAATTATAACTCCGAATCCACCAAAGTGGACAAATGCGACTTGTGCGGGGGTGATCCTGATTGCGTCAAGGTTTGCCCAACCCCGGCCCTGACGTTTATCGAGGCGGATCAGGCAGGCATGGACAAAATGCGCCACTGGGCTGAAAAAACCGACGCTGGAAATCAGGCGACGAGTTAACCAACAAGTAAAAATACTGGCTTCAATTAGGGAGGATTATAATGGCTTGGACAAACAATGTTTTAAGAGTGAATCTGACTGACGGCACGTGCAAAAGCGAACCGTTGAATACGGAGTGGGCCAAAAAATACCTTGGTTCGCGCGGCCTTGCGACCAAATATTACGTCGAAGAATGCGACCCCAAAGTTGACCCTCTGTCGGCTGACAATAAGCTGATTTTTGCTACCGGTCCGTTGACCGGTACTGCTGCCCCAACATCCGGTCGCTGGACCGTTGTCACCAAGGGACCGCTTACAGGGGCCATTGCGTGCTCCAATTCCGGCGGCTTTTTTGGTGCCGAATTGAAGAACGCCGGATGGGATATGGTTATCTTTGAAGGCAAATCGGCAGGTCCGGTTTATCTGGATATCAAAAACGATCAGGCTGAACTGAAAGACGCCTCAGCGATGTGGGGTAAATCGGTGTGGGACACCGAAGATATGCTCCGTGAAGCTTGCGGCGACAACGACATCCGTTGCGCCTCCATCGGTCAGGCTGGCGAATCTCAGGTTTTGTTTGCCGGCGTTATTAACGACAAGGATCGGGCCGCTGGCCGTTCCGGCGTTGGCGCGGTTATGGGATCGAAGAACCTTAAGGCGGTTTCCTGTCGCGGAACGACGGGCACCCAGGTTGGCGATCCGATGGCTTTCATGCAGGCCACCGGTGCGTGTAACCAGATTCTGGCCGACAACCCGGTGACGGGCGAAGGCTTGCCGACCTATGGCACCCAGGTTCTGATGAATGTGATTAACGAAACCGGTGCACTGCCGACTCACAATTCCAACGATGTGCAATTCGATGGCGCATCAAAAATTGGTGGTGAAGCCATGGCGGAGCCGCGTGAAAGCGATGGCAAGGCCAACCTGGTCTCCAACGCGGCGTGTTTTGGTTGCCCAATCTCGTGTCAGCGTCGCTCGCAAATGGACCCGAATCACTTCTCGGTCGCGGGCCAGCCGAAGTACCATGGCAACGAGGGTGGTCTCGAGTACGAAGCCGCATGGGCCTTGGGTGCGGCGACAGGCGTTCAGGATCTTGAAGCACTAACCTATTGCAACTACGTCTGCAACGAGTACGGCATGGACCCGATTTCTCTGGGTTCGACCGTCGCCGCGGCGATGGAACTGTATAAGATCGGCGCGATTACAGATGCCGATACCGGTGGTTTGGCCCTTGAGTTCGGCTCTGCCGAAGCGCTGTGCAAAATCTGCGATCAGACCGGTCTGGGTGAAGGCTTTGGCAAGGAGATCGGCCAGGGCTCGCGTCGTATGACCGAAAAATACGGTCATCCTGAACTTTCAATGACGGTTAAAAGCCAGGAGTTCCCGGCCTATGACCCGCGCGGTATCCAGGGTATGGGACTGACCTATGCGACGTCTAACCGTGGTGCTTGTCACTTGCGCAGCTACACGGTGGCGTCTGAAATTCTGGGTATCCCGGAAAAGACCGATCCACTGACGTCTGATGGCAAGGCCGGTTTGGTTATGGCGTTTCAGGATGCGACGGCCGCTTTTGATGCCGCCGGCATCTGCATCTTCACGTCATTCGCGTTGACCCTGGACGACGTTGCGCCGATGATCAATGCCGATCTGGATGGCGAGTGGTCGTCCGAAACGTTGGTGGAAATTGGCGAGCGAATCTGGAATCTGGAGCGCAAGTTCAATATGGAGGCGGGCTTCACCGCAGCCGACGACACCTTGCCCGCACGACTGCTAAAAGACGCGGCCAAGACTGGTCCGGCGAAAGGCAAGGTCAGCGAGTTGGGCAAGATGCTGCCCGAATACTACGAGCTTCGTGGCTGGACACCTGAAGGTGTTCCTTCAAACGAAACACTCAGCCGCCTCGAACTGTAGAGGCCGTTAAAAGAGTTCCCCACACCCCCTTGCTTAATAAGCTTTGGGGTGTGGGGTTTTCTATTCTTGGGGAGTACAAATGCAATACGTCATTGTTGGGGCCGGACCATCCGGCGTCACCGCAGCGGAAACCTTGCGCACGGCAGATCCTGATGCCACGGTGGTACTGGTTGACGGGGAAAAAGATCCGCCGTATGGGCGCATGGCGATCCCCTATTTTTTGATTGGCAAAGTGCCCGAAGAAGGGGTTTACCTGCGTAAAGCCGAAAATCATTTTGAAAATCTCGGTATCAAGTACATTCAGGCCCGGGCGACGGGCGTCAGCCTTGACAACAACACCCTGACCCTGGATTCAGGCGAAACCGTTGCCTTCGATAAAATGCTGGTGGCGACCGGTTCCCATCCGATCAAGCCGCCAATCGAGGGACTGGACCGTCCAAACATTCATCATTGCTGGACCCTGGAAGATGCCCGCAATATTGCGGCTATTGCCGGGGAAGGGGTTGATGTTGTCCTGATGGGGGCCGGTTTCATCGGCTGCATCATTATGGAGGCGCTGGCCCTGTCGGGGGCTAACCTCAGCGTCGTTGAGGCCGAGGATCGCATGGTTCCCAGGATGATGGACCAGAACGCCGGCAACATGATCAAGGACTGGTGTATCGCCAAGGGGGTCAACGTGTTGACGTCGGCAAGGGTCACGTCCGTTGACGAGGCGGATGGTAAACTTGCCGTCAATGTGGATAACGGCGACGTCATCAAAGCCGATTTGGTCGTGGTTGCAACCGGGGTTCGCCCCAATGCGGATTTTCTTGAGGGCAGCGGGGTTGAGATGGAGGCCGGTATCAAGGTCGACAATCATCTTAAATCCAGCCTCGATAATATTTACGCTGCGGGCGATGTCGCTCAGGGTCCTGATTTCTCCACCGGTGAGTGGTCCGTCCATGCGGTCCAGCCGACGGGCGTTGAACATGGCCGTGTCGCCGCCCTTAACATGGCCGGAAAACAAGTCGATTACCGCGGCAGCCTGAATATGAATGTGCTCGATACCCTGGGCCTTATTTCGTGTTCCTTCGGTCTTTGGCAGGGTGCGGAAGGCGGCGAGAGCGCCGTCAAACTAGATACCAGGAACTTTCGCTACACACTGCTTAATTTTGATGGCGATCAGTTGGTTGGTGCCTTGTTGATTGGCCGCACCGATGGCATCGGCGTTATTCGCGGGCTGATCCAGACCCGCGTCAATCTGGCCTCGTGGAAAGAACGCCTGATGGCCGATCCCAATCTTCTTGTCGAAGCCTATATCGATTGTACACGAGGCTAGTTCTGTGAAAATCACTCTCAAGCTCTACGCGGCACTGGGCAAACATCTTCCCGATCACGCGGTGCGCGGCGAGGTGGAAATCGACGTCGATTCAGGAGACACTCTTGAAAGAGTGCTTGTCGCCCACGACGTGCCGCTGGAACATTGCCATCTTGTCCTCGTCAATGGCCATTATGTGGCACCCAGCGAACGTGCCGGAAAGGTTCTCGAAGATGGCGACGCCCTTGCCGTGTGGCCGCCAGTGGCGGGGGGTTAAAAGATGGGCAGTGATGTTGTCATTGAAAAGGAAATGGGTATCTCCCACACCGAATTCTTTCGCAACATTCCCCGTGTCCTGGGAGAAGATTTCAGCAAGCAGACCGACCGGGTGATCCTGGAAGGTGATGACAAAAGCCTGGTAATTTCCATTTCAGAACAAGGCGAGCGCCGCATCGCCCTGTTTGTCCTGCCGGTCACCTGCGTCACCTTGACGTTCAAGGGGTACGGCGAGGCCGAAATCACAAAAACAATAAAAGCCTTCGACCGCGCCTTTCAGCGCGGCGGCGGCTAGGTCCCGAAAAAATAAAACCGCTGTGGGCGGACTGGCAGTCTCCCAGGTTATTACTTTGTTCCTGACGCCTGTGATCTATCTCTATTTTGAAAAGTTGCAACGTCTTGGTGGGGGCAACCCTGATAAGCTTGCCCCGGAATCGCTTGCGCCACAGTTAAATACTGAGAAATAGGACGTTCTACAGCAGAATATTCCCAGCGCAAAAAAATGATGTGAAAGCAGTAAAGTTGCGATCAATCCAATTTGCCAAATGTCTGTACGGGGTCAATTCCGGAGCCTCAATCCGCGTATGGGTTTTTGCCCTTTTTCGTATGCAGACGGATGGGAATGCCGGGCAGGTCGAAATCTTCGCGCAGGGCGTTGACCAGATAACGGTTGTATGATTCAGGAAGTCCCGTAGGTCTACTGGCGAAGACGACGAACGTGGGGGGCCGGGTTTTTGCCTGGGTCATGTAGCGTATTTTGATGCGCTTGCCGCTGGAAAGTGGTGGCGGGTGGTGGGCGAGAATGCCATCGAGCCAGCGGTTCAACGCCCCGGTAGAAATGCGTTTGTTCCAAAGCTCGTAAATATTCAGGACCGCAGGCAACAGGCGGTCAATGCCGCGCCCGGTTTTTGCCGACATGGTAATAATCGGGATGCCGCGGGCTTGCGGGAGCGAAGTCTGCAAGCGGTCGGTTAGTTTGGCCAGGGTTATTTTGCTGTCTTTCACCAGATCCCATTTGTTGACGGCAATGACCAGAACCCGACCTTCATCGACGACGCGGCGGGCGATGGTCAGGTCCTGTTTTTCCATCATGTCGGCGCTATCGAGGACCAGAACCACGACCTGGGCGAATTTAATGCTGCGAATGGAATCACCCGTCGACAGGCTTTCGACCTTTTCTGTGACACGGGCTTTTTTACGCAGACCCGCAGTATCGACCAGCCTGATTTCGCGGCCCTGGAAGTTCCAGTTGGTGGTAATCGAATCACGCGTGATACCAGCCTCGGGTCCGGTCAGCATCCGTTCCTCGCCAAGCAATTTGTTGACCAGTGTCGATTTGCCGACGTTGGGACGACCGACGATAGCAAGACTGATGGGGCGGGTGCCATCATCGCCATCTTCATCGACGTAATCATCGCCACCCTCAAAGTCGCTGTCATCACGCTCACCGGCGTAGGGTAACAGGGCGTCGTAAAGCTCGCTCAGGCCTTCACCGTGTTCGGCAGAAAATGCCAGTGGCTCACCCAGGCCCAACCCGTATGCTTCTGCAAGGCCCGGCATTCCGGCTTTTCCTTCACACTTGTTGGCGATCAGAATCAGCGGCACGCCCTGCTGGCGTATCCATTTGCCAAAATGACTATCGAGCGGCGTTACCCCGGCGCGGGCGTCGATCAGCATCAGGGCGACGTCGGCTTCCCCTAGGGCCATTGTTGTCTGATTGCGCATGCGGGCTTCCAGCGAGTCATCCATGGCGTCTTCGAGACCAGCGGTATCAATTACTGAAAATTTCAGGTCAGAAATTCCACCCTCGCCCTGCCGACGGTCACGGGTGACACCCGGCGTGTCATCGACAATAGCAAGCCGCTTTCCAACCAGACGGTTAAAAAGGGTCGATTTGCCGACATTGGGCCGACCGACGATGGCAACGGTGAAGCTCATGGTTCGCTCAGGGTTATTGATAAGCAACCAGGTCGGCGTTATCAGCAAGAAAGTAGACGCGACCCCCGGCAATGATCGGCGGTACAGAAATTCCCGAGGGCATGTCAATCTTTCCCATGATGCGCCCGTCATAGGGCGATACAGCGTAAACCTCGCCTGTGGAACTGGAGACAATCAACCGGTCACTGGCAAGCAGGGGGCCGTTCCAGACAATCGGGAAATCTCTGGTTTCGGGATCCTCGTATTGGGGAAGCGTCTGGACCCAGAAAATGGAACCGGTTTCACGCGAAATGGCAGCTATTTCAGCGTCATTGGTTAATAAAAAGATATAGTCTCCGGCAACCCAGGGGCTGGACAAGCCGCCGATTTCCTTATCCCAGATGCGTCTGCCACTGCGCAAATCGATAGAAACCATCAAGCCACCATGGGAAATGGCGAAGACACGGCCACGGTCGATGATGGGGCGGCCACGAATATGGGCAAGTGCCGAGACAACATCCGTGCGCCGGGTTGTGGTCAGGGACTGGGTCCACAACACGCGGCCATTTTCGACCTTCAGGGCAACCAGTTCACCAGAAGAAAACGGGGCAACGACGACGCCACTATCGACTGCCGGGCTTGCCCCGCCCAGCAAACTGGCGATTTCGGCAATTCCGGTATAGGTCCACAATTCTTCGCCAGTTGATCCGTTCAGGGCGTACATGCGGCTATCGACGGTAATAACGAAGACCCGCCCGGCACGCGCCGTAGGGGCCGTGTGCATGGGGCCGCCCACAGATTTGCGCCACAATATCTCGCCGTTTTCCGCGTTAAGTGAAATGACCTGAGCAAAACCGGTGGTAACGTAAATCTTGCCATCCTCATAGGCCAGCCCACCACTGATGTGGTTGTCATCTTCCTCGTCAGGGGTCAGGGACGTCCGCCATAGCTGTTTTCCTGATTGGGCATCAAAGGCGCTGACATTGGATCCACTGTCCATGGCGTAGACGCGACCGCCTGCAACGATGGGGGAACCGACCAGTCTGATGGCTTCATCGGCACCGTCACCCACATCGGTGGACCAGGCGAAAGCTATATTATCGCTGATCTCAATATGGTGCATAGCGTGGTTGGCATAACCACCAGCCTGGGGCCAATCGGCATTGGGCGAGGGGGCCGGGAGGAGGATTTCTTTTTCAGAAAATCCAGGGTCCGGACTCAGGGAGCGCTGATGTTTCAATACCGATATCCGTTCACCAGGAAGCGGTGTTTTAATTTCATCACCAAAGATTCCACCCGGGCCGGTCAGGGATTCGCAACCGCCAAGCACCAACAGACCAGCGACAATGGCTGTGTGGCCTATGGTTTTGAGGCTCATTTTGTTGGTTTTTGTAACAGCCATGTCTCAGTTTCCTCTATTTGGCTAAAGCTGCCAGCATTTCCCCGGCTCGCTGACGAATGCCCTGGGGTGCCGTGGCGTCTTCGGACAATGCCTTGAACAATTCCTGCGCCTTGGCTTTGTCACCGGATTGTTCGGCGACAACCGCCATCAATTCCCGGGCACTGTGCCGCCATGGGTTATCATCTGCCGATAATGGCGCAAGACGTGCAGTCAGTGCGGCGCTGTTTTCGCCACTGTTGAGGCGCGAAATGGTGCCAAGAAGAACGGCCAAATCACGATAGACTGATTGAAGGGAGCTGTCGCCAGCCAGTTTGTCGTACGCGGCAATGGCTCCGGGCCCATCTCCCTGATCGGCCATCAGGGCGGCGGCGCTAAATCCTGAAAGCATCTGATAGCCAGCCCCGGCTTCACTATTGATGATCTTCAATGCATCAAGGGCGGCCTCTCCATTGCCGTCCTGTGCAAGGCGAAGGGACGCTGCAAAGCGTTCCCCCTGTTGGCCCCGGCTGGAAATGTCATAGCTTTCCCAGGCTTTGTATGCGGCGACAGTGGCGATAATGACAACGGCACCAATTACAAATACCCTGCCGTAACGTTTCCACAACTTGGCGAACTGTTCCTGACGCAGTTCTTCGTCGATTTCGCGGAATATGCCTTCTTCAATGGGCTCGGCCACGGTTTTCTCCAAAATTCAGTTTGTCAGCTTGAACTGACCAAAATATCCGCCTGCCACAAGGAAGGCAAATACGCTTATTCGTTTTCGTTTATCCATTTAATCGAACATCCCATGGAAGGGATTTGCTCGGCTGGTCCGTGACCGGTTTCGATAACCTGCTTCATTGCTTCCAGCAGGTCACGCCGGGCGTCCGTTGGCCCCGGTTCTTTTCTTGAAGAATCGAGCCGCCCCCGGTACTGCAGCCCCATATCCTTATCAAAACCAAAGAAATCGGGTGTGCAAACGGCATCGTAAGCGCGGGCGGTTTGCTGGCTTGGGTCAATGACATAGGGGAAAGTGAAGTCATTTGTCTGGGCCACGGTCTTCATGTTTTCAAAAGAATCCTCCGGGTAATCGGTCGGGTCATTGGACATGATGGCGATGACGCCAACCCCACGACCCTGCAATTCCTTTGCGTCACGGACCAGACGATCAAGGATCGCCTTCACATAAGGGCAATGGTTACAGATGAACATAACCAGGACGCCATTTGGTCCCCTGACGTCCTTAAGGCTATAGGTGTTGCCGTCCACACCCTGGAGGGTGAAGTCCGGGGCTTTCCAGCCAAAATCACAAATTGGGGTTTCAAGGGACACCATGACGGTCTATTTCCTGGCAAATTTATCCAATTGGAGCCCTTGATTAGACAATATTGTTCGATCAATCAAGGAAAGCTCGTCGGTTACCTCGCCCTGCCGGTCGCGGAACCGGAGAGACATTTATAACATATTGTTTTAAAAGAATAAATTCACTTGTCATCGTTAACCCGGTTTTAACAGAAAAAGCGCACTATACGCTTGCACACTGGTATCAGGAGTTGTTCGGACGATGCGCGTACTTTTTGCGGTCTTCATTTTAATCTCGCTTGCGGCCTGCACTTCTTTGTTATCGCCGATCGGTGCCGTTGAAGGTGTCAGCGCGGTGGGTACGGGCAAGACGCTTAGCGACCATATTGTTTCCTATGCCAGCGGCAAGGACTGTTCGACTGTGCGTTCAAACAATGGCCGCACCTACTGTCTTGAAAACGAGCCCAACCCGCAAGCCAAGGTCTGGTGTTACCGGACGCTTGGCAAGCCCGTCTGTTATGACAGGCCTGACCCCTATGACGGTAATCAGCGCAAGATGGGCGAAAACGACCATAATCTGGATACCGCCCCATAAGGGTGATTCCCATCGACCCTGTCATGCTTTAAACTCTTCTTCCAATGGTTCGATTTATCCTCCTTTTTATCATGCTTTCGCCCAGATCGCCAAGTGTGGTAAATAGCGCCATCACG
>JACKQG010001173.1_pt1 | contig 36852 bp, 35 predicted proteins | sample 8237621 | NCBI WGS metagenome assembly JACKQG01 (sample SAMN15677084, study PRJNA649215) | marine metagenome | biome: marine; feature: Black Sea; material: saline water; isolation source: suspended particulate matter (SPM) from the Black Sea western gyre | collected 2013-06-09/2013-06-10 | depth... | reverse complement strand
ACTTAGCTACCGGAAGTTCTCCGGGAAGTTACGCCTGTAGAGATACCTCTGGCGGCGGAATCCCGATAAAACGGGAGTCTACGAGCCATGTGTCGTTGAAGCAGGAAACAGACGCCAAGTTTTCCTCGGGAATAATTGGGTAAGTTCTGTGGAACGGTAAAAATGGTTCTACTTATCGGAGCAGCAGGTTTCCTGGGGCCACCAGTTCTAAAAACACTGCTGGAAAATAATTATGATGTCGATTGTCTGGTAAGAGCAGACAGCGATAGGTCCAGGCTTTTAGATGCTGCAAGGTCAGCAGGTAAAAAGATTAAATTCAATACAGGAACACTGCAGAGCGGGGATTCGATAATTTCAGCCATCAAAAAAGCAAAAAGCGCAGTCTATATGATTGACCTTAATTATACTCATCTTCTGGAAACCTTCCTGAACACAGTCAAATGCACCGGACTTAAAAGAGTTGTCTTTATAAGCTCCACTACTGTTTTAATCCCCCTTGAAAGTATGGTTAAGAAGCAAAAAATATATTCTGAAAATCTGATAAAAAATTCCGGTCTGGACTATACAATCCTTCGGCCTTCCATGATATATGGCTCAAAAAATGATATTAATTTTTCAAAAATGATCCGGTTTATAAAAAGGAAAGGTTTTTTTATAACTTTCGGAAGCGGTAATAATTTAATCCAGCCCATATATATTGAAGATGTAGCCAATTCCATTGTTAGTGTCTTAGATAACAAAAAAACTTACCGAAAGACCTATAACATTGCCGGTAAAGACCCCTTAAAATATAATGAAATGCTGGATATTGTAAGAAACAAATTAAAAAAGAAATTTAAAGTAATAAAAATCCCCATTAAACTCGGTATACTCTTAATCTCGATATACTCCAAAATTTCTAAAAATCCATCCCTGACTCCTGACCAGATAGAAAGGATGGAGATTGATAAAGTATACTCATACCAGAAAGCCAGAGCAGATTTTAACTTCTCTCCTAAAAGCTTTGAAGACGGTATAGAAAAATTAATAAAGGAGTTAGAAGTTCAGGATTAAAAATATAAACAATAAGATAACTGCTGTTTTAAAAAAAATTAAATGAATCACCAAAAAATATTTGGATCAGTTTGCACCCTTACCGGTAAGTATTGCTTTTACTGTAACTAAAAAAATCTTTATATCCAATAGTATTGAAGCATCCTTAATATATAACTCATCATACATAACCTTATCAGGAATTGAAAGCTCATCCCTTCCACTAATTTGAGCAAGCCCGCTTACCCCTGGCCGGACTTTGTCCACACTTTTTTCTTTCCGTAATTTTATCAGTAGTTTCTGATTATATAATGCAGGCCTGGGACCTACAAAACTCATATCGCCTTTCAATATATTTATAAGTTGAGGAATTTCATCTATGCTTAATCTCCTGAGTATCGTTCCAATCCTTGTGTTCAAATTGCTCTGGTTTTTTAGTTCATCAGTGGGAATATCAGGAGTGCCTTTCTTCATGGTCCTGAATTTATATATGGTAAAATATCGGCTATTTACACCAATCCTTTTCTGCTTGAATATTACGCTTCCCGGGGAATCAATTTTTACCAGTATTGGTATGATAATCCAAAAAGGGATAAATAATATTATTGAAATAATTGAGAATAATATATCAAAAATTCTTTTTGTAACTCTATAAACCATAAACCAAAAACCCGCCAGTCTCTATACCTGTAACTTGGAGGACCACATTTTTTTCTCATTAAAATTAGGAACAATCTTTTTTAGATCTTTAAATAGGTTTTTATAGTCATAAAGCTGGATCTCTTTTTCAATATTGAACAATAAGTTTTGTATCTCTTCCATGTTTTCCTTACTTTTATTCCTGGTTACAAATATCGAAGGAAAACCTGTGGGTATAAGTTTCTCATCACTATTTATCAGTTCTTCGGCAAATTTCTCTCCCCGTCTTACCCCGGAATAAGTAATTTTAATATCCTTTCCAGGCTCTAATCCATAAAGTCTAATCATATTTTTAGCCAGATCTAAGATGTTTATAGGTTCTCCCATATCAAGAACATATATTTCGCTACCATTGCCCATGACACATGCCTGTATTACCAGCTGCGAGGCTTCAGTAATAGTCATAAAGAACCTTGTCATTTTTGGATGAGTGACAACTACAGGTCCGCCATTCTCTATCTGATTTTGAAATATGGGTACGACGCTACCATGGCTTCCAAGCACGTTTCCAAATCTTACAATTATAAAAACCGTATCCCTGACTTTTGAAAGCGTCTGCAGATATTTTTCAGAAAGCAATTTTGATATACCCATTACATTACTGGGATTAACCGCCTTATCTGTAGAGAGCATTACAAACTTTTTAACTCCGCTGGAGATAGACAATTTTGCCATTGCTTTTGTACCCAGAAAGTTATTCTGCAATGCGGCTTCCGGGTTTAACTGCATAAGCGGAACATGTTTATAAGCTGCAGCATGAAATACAATTTCAGGCTTATACTTTTTAAATACACCATTGATACTGGAACTGTCTCTTATATCGGTAACGATAGGTATGGCATTAGAATAATTAAGTTTTGTGGAAAGTTCCTGTTCTATCAAGAATACATTATTCTCCGAATGATCAACAAGAATCAGATTTGATGGTTTAAACCTTATTACCTGTCTGCAAAGCTCGGAACCAATAGATCCCCCTGCACCGGTTATAAGAATTGATTTGCCTTCAAGCTGACTTAAAAGCTGACTATAATTAAGATTTACGGGCTTTCTGCCTAAAATGTCTTCTATCCGTATATCCCTTATCTGATATAGGTGCGCTTTTCCATCTATTATCTCGTATAAGCTTGGAAGGGTTTTACAAAATATTCCTTCTTCTTTTGCCTTAAAAGTAATATTCTTCCTAACCTCACCACTGGCTGAGGGTATTGCGATTATTATTTCATCAATAGCCAGTTTTTTAATAAATTTCTTAATCTCATCAGTTTTTCCAAAAACTTTTATCCCATGAATTTGATGTCCGATTTTCGCCTTATCGTCATCTAAAAATCCTACAGGAACATATTCGCTATCCCTCTGCCTTATCATCTCTCTTACTATCATCTCACCTGCATCACCGGCACCAACAATCAAGGTTCTCTTCCTGCGTGTATAAATGCTTCCAAATTTCATCTCGTTAAACATTCTGACTGAGAATCTTGAACCTACAATTAGTATTAAAGTAAGGAGAAAATCTATTATAAGTATGCTCTTTGGAAAATACGGTGCTTCAATTACATAAAAGATAAACACCATAAATGCAGAACTTAAAGCCAGCGACTCAACAATGGTAAGAAAGTCTCTGAAACTGGCATATTTCCAGATTTTTCTATAGATACCAAATAGAATGAAACTTAAAAGCTTAACTGCAATTATTATTAAAGTGTATTCTATAATTACAATATTGGCAGTATATTCCTGGGTAAGACCTTCCAGCCCTCTTATTTCTAACTGCCCTCTTAAATAGAAAGATATAGTAAATGATGAAAAGAATATGGCTATATCAAATATTGCCTGGATTATATTACTTTTAATTTTTAGTAAATTCATTTCAATATTTCAATTTTTTACGAGCTAAATTTACTGTATATTTTCTAAATAATCTTTACCAACTATTATGGCTGCATCTGCATCTTTGCCATATATTTCTTTAAAAATACTTGATGGCAGTTCTTTCATCTCATAACTCGAAAAGATTATCGTCAGTTGGTCCGCTTTTTCTTTATTTTCTTTACTATAGTATATTACAGTTTTTTCATAATTATAACTATCCGCATTGGAAAGCCCCAGTATCTTAAATCCATAGACTTTTAAATAATCTTTAAACTTTACCGCAGATCCGCTTATGCCATTACCATTAGAAATTATAATATAGGTTCGACTGGTTATACTTTTATCTATAACCTGGCCAACATCTACATTTACTTCCAGGGGTATTACTCCTTTTTCAGAAAACCAGGCAACTCTTTCATGTACCATATCATATTGTAATATATATCTACCTGGATTATCAGGAGCTTTAATTTTTATATTTATAATTATTTCCTCATTATGAGAAACATCTTTTGGTAGCAATCCTCTATTTCCATCCCAGATAATCATCTCCCCTGTATCCCTGTTTATCCAATGAGTTCCTAAGTTTATCCTGTTTTGTCCAGAAAAACCCCATAATAAAAAACCATTATTTTTTACTTTAACTTTAATTTCAAACTCTTGTCCTGGATCTAAATAATTTGGAGTAGTGCCTCCGTCATTATATTGAGCAGCATAAGATATATCTACAGTTATAAACTTCTCCAGAGACGGTACTCCCTGAAAGGAAAACCATGTTATACCTTCATGCACCAGATCTATTTGTAGAATATATTCACCAGGTTTTGAGGGAGATATTATGGTAAAATCAAATACTACTTCATTATCTACATTAACTCCATCTTCAGGTATAATACTTCTCTTACCATCAAAAACAACCATTTCTTTGCTATTAAAATCTATCCAGTGATAGCCCAGGTATACTGGATTATCGCCATTTCTATTCCAGGTCAAAGCTCCAGTATTTTTCACCTTAATTTTAAATCTATATTCTGTATCCTGGGTCATTGAATCTCCTATTCCATCAATCTCAATATACTCTGCATTATACTTGCTTGCAGGCTCACCACTAATTATACGTTCCCACATAGCTCTTGCTTCTTCGATGTCCGGAATTTGAACACTAATAGTTCCATTTTCTATCCAATCTGAATGAGAAGGGATAATAGCTGTTTTAAAATTTTCAGAACTAAAAGATAAGACTGCCTTCGAATATTTAAGGATAGTTATAATATCCAGATCCGTTCTTGTATTTTCTACTAAAATATTAAAATAATATGGAACACTGGATAAGTATTTTACATTTAATTTCTGTATCAGGAGTTCTCTAAACAACTGCTGCTGACGTTGAATTCTGCCAATATCCCCAAGCTCTGTAGCTCTACTTCTGGTATATGATAATGCCTGTTCTCCTGTGAAGTGATGGTTGCCAGCTGAGAAACTAGCTCCGCTCTTGGGATCAACAATAGGTCTACCAATGGTAATATCTACACCTCCCAGAGCATCTATTAACCGTACAAATCCTTCAAAATCCAGAGTTACATAATGGTTTATTTCTGCACCCAGAAAAGAACTGACTGTTTTTATCATAAGCTCTTCCCCGCCATAGGCATAAGCAGCATTTATTTTATCTTCCCCATGCCCCGGTATTTCTACCAGAGTATCCCTGGGAATGGAAAGAAGACTGCCGGTTCCTTCTTCAGGATTTAAATAAAAAAGCATTATGGTATCAGCCCTGCCATAATCATTTTCAGCATCCCTGCTGTCACGGCCCAGTACAAGGATAGTAACCGGTTCCTGGGGAGATTCTATGGTGGTGAGTATGTTCTCTACTTCCGAAGTAGTAATTGAATTTATAGTCCTGTTTACTGAATTAATATAAAGAAAGATTCCGCCCGCTCCTGCGCCTCCAATAAAAATTATTGAAGATAAAACTATTATTATTACCCTTATATATAAAGGTAATCTTCTAAATCCTCTTTTATCCTTATTTTTTAAAAGTCTCATTTTCCGCTTTACTTTTATTCCTTTTCATCCGTATAACTTTCAACATTAGATTTTATAATAAATCAGTATTTAAAATTCCTGACCTTATACTAACTGACCTTTCTGATATCAGCACCCAGGTTCCTTAACTTCTTTACAAAATCCTCATAACCCCTCTGGATATGATGTATGTCACTTACCTCTGTAGACCCTTCCGCCGCAAGTCCTGCAAGGACCATAGCCGCCCCCGCACGAAGGTCAAATGACCGGACCGGAGCTCCTGATAATTTTTCAACCCCCTTGATTACAGCATGATGCCCGTCAATTTTTACATCCGCTCCCATTCTGTTCAGTTCGTCCACGTACATAAACCTGTTTTCAAATACATTTTCAGTTACTATTGATACACCGGGAACAACCGAAAGAAGAACTGTTATTATGGGTTGTAAATCTGTGGGAAAGCCAGGGTATGGAAGAGTGCTGATATTGGTGGGCCTGTATGCTTCCCGGGGTGCATCTACACTTATATTGTTTTCATCAACAATAGAAATATTTACACCAATTTCTTTTAACTTAGAATAAAATATTTCAAGATTTTTCCATCTCGCATTTTCAATTTCTACTCTATCACCACATAAACCTGCCGCAGTAATAAAAGTACCTGCTTCAATACTGTCAGGCATGACTTCATAATCTGTACCATCAAGACTTTTAACTCCATTTATAATGATGCAGTCCGTGCCTGCTCCCTGTATGTCTGCACCCATTGAGTTTAAAAAATTAGCCAGGTCTGCTATTTCAGGTTCCCTTGCTGCATTATTAATAACTGTCTGGCCATCAGCAAGACATCCCGCCATCATTATATTTTCAGTAGCCCCTCTGGAAGGAAAATCCAGATTCATCATTGTACCGAAAAGCTTCGCTCCGGCTTCATTACTGTCAACCTGGCAATTAATATATCCATGTTCTATAGAATATTTTGCTCCCATATCTTCAAAGCCTTTAAGGTGAAGATCGATTTGTCTGGAGCCAATATTGCAACCACCCGGAATGGCAACTTTAACTTTACCAAACTTGCTAAGGAGCGGCCCCGCTACCAGTATCGAAGCCCTCATCTTTCTCACAAGTTCATAAGGTGCTTCATAGCTGCTGATACTCCCTGGATCAATTTCAACTACTTTATTTTCCACGTCCACATCCACCCTGGCGCCAAGGGTCCTGAGTACTTCTATCATAATATTGACGTCCTCAATTTCTGGTACATTTCTTAAGATAGTTTTGCTGTCGGCCAGTATCGATGCTGCCATCAACTTTAATGCAGAATTCTTAGCCCCGCTTATCTTAACTTTTCCAGACAGAGTTTTTCCGCCATTTATAATAAACTTTTCCATAAATATAAAAAAAGTAATTTTCCTAATAAAAAAGTAAAGGCTATTATAACAAATAAAGGTAAATTAAAAAATATGAGCTGCCTGGTAAAAAATTTATAGCAATTATACTCTTTAAAATTTTTTTCAATTAAAAATCCAGTCTTATTAACTCAATTCCTGCTTCACCAAGGAGTTCTATGGCAAGAGGGTCAGGGTAATCCTCAAAATAATATATTTTTTTAATTCCGCAGTTTATTATCATTTTGGCGCAGAGAACACAGGGCTGGGTTGTGGAGTAAATAACCGAGTCTCTTATTTGCACCCCATGATATGCAGACTGGAAGATTGCATTCTGTTCAGCATGCAGGCCGCGGCAAATTTCATGTCTTTCACCCGCGGGCACTCCAAGTTCTTCTCTCAAGCATGTTCCTATCTCAATACAATTCCTCACCCCCATCGGCGCGCCATTATAGCCTGTCGTAAGAATCCTCTTATCCTTTACAATTATAGCGCCAACTTTTCTTCTAAGGCATGTAGATCTTGTTGCTACCTGCCTTGTAATTGATGCAAAATATTCATCCCAGGTCGGTCGCGTAATTACCATTTTTTCAATATATGCTTTTTTTATTTATAAAAATCCGCTTCTGCTGCAAATTTACAGCAGTATACTCTTTTAAAATATACTAAGACTTATTTATTAAAATGCCAAGTACTTTTAAAAAAGTGGAAATTGTAAAACTTGTACTGTTTTTTTTATAAAAAAAATATTATATACTGAGAATAACCAGTTCTTATTTCTTTATGAATACATTAAAAATTAATAATCCGGATAAAATTAACAAAAACATTATCAAAAAAATTGCTGGACTTATCTCAGAAGGTAAGACAGTAATTCTACCTACCAGCACCATTTACGGATTAAGCTGTAAATATAATGACAGAAATGCAATTGAAAAAATATATAATATAAAAAAAAGAAATAAAAATTTACCTTTCATAATACTTATTTCCAGTTATGATGATTTAAAAAGCCTGGTTTCAGATATAAACCTGCTTGCAAAAAAAATAATAAAAAATTTCTGGGATATTGAAAACCCGGAGCCCCTTACTTTAATTTTTAATAAGAAAAGCTCTCTGGAAAATTTTATCACCAGCGGCAGCCCTAATATTGCCATCAGACTTGCAGATCCCGGATTTTTAAGAAATATAATAAATATCTGCGGTCCTATTGTGTCTACCAGCGCCACTGTTTCCGGAACAAAGATCTATCCTAAAAAAATAGAGGACATCCCCTTTACAATCAGGAAACAAGTGGATCTAGTAGTAGAGTATCCTTCTTCTCTGACTGGAGTTGAATCAACTATTGTTGACGTGACAGGTCAAACTCCTGTTTTGGTAAGAGAGGGGAAAGTCAAATTTAGAGATGTTTTAAAATTCAAAGGCAGTAAAAGAAATTTAATATAAAAAAAGAAGAAAATAAAAATATTTCCAGCAATTTTTTTATTTTGTGATAAAATTTAGCTTTTTTAAATAAAAAATTTCAGATAAATTTTTGATTATCCAGTTAATTGGAATATAATATTACAGAGTTTCAAGTTTGATAGTTATAATTATAATTAGCACATTTTAACAACTTATAATAAAAATGGATATTTTATGAAGATAGTTATAGGCTCAGATCATGCCGGCTACAGTTATAAATCCAGATTAATTGAACTGGCAAAATCTATGGGACACACGGTACTGGATATTGGAACTGACAGCTGCCAGAGTGTGGATTATCCTGATTTTGGGGAAAAGGGGGCCAGAGCTGTAGCCTGTGGAGAAGCTGACATTGGAATACTTATATGCGGATCCGGAATTGGCATGGATATGGTTGCCAACAAAATAAATGGCATAAGGTCTGCTGTATGCTGGAATGAAGAGACTGCAAGGCTTGCCAGAGACCATAACCATGCTAATATATTATGTCTTGGAGCAAGATTTTTATCATTGAATGAATGTATTGAAATAACAAAAATTTTTATAAACACTCCTGTAAGTGGCAAGGAACGTCATATTAGAAGAGTTAATAAAATAATGAAAGTCGAAGAAAGGAACTAGACCTGCAATGGTTAAATCTAAAAAACATGAAAATCATACCTTAAGCACAGATATAGATAACGAGGTAAAAGAGATAATAAAAAAAGAATTGGAAAGGCAAAAAAATCAGCTTATTCTGATAGCTTCCGAGAATTTTACTTCGCAGGAAGTTATAAGAACTATGGGCTCAATACTGACAAATAAATATGCTGAGGGTTATCCTGGATTCAGGTATTACGCAGGCTGCGAGCATATCGATGAAATCGAACAATTAGCTATAAACAGAGCCAACCAATTATTTGGCTCGAATTACAGCAACGTTCAACCTCATAGCGGAGTCAGCGCCAATCTGGCAGTATACTTAAGTGTTTTAAACTGCGGAGACAGGATACTGAGTATGAACCTTAGAGACGGCGGCCATCTCTCTCATGGACATAAGCAAAATCTTAGCGGCAGATACTATGAGATACACACTTACACCGTAGATCCTGAAACAGAAATGATAGACTATGAAAATGTAAGGAAACTGGCAAAAGCCACGAGGCCAAAATTGATCATAGCGGGAGCCAGCTCTTATTCAAGATTAATCGACTTTAATAAGTTCAGGGATATTGCTGATGAAGTAGGCGCATACCTGCTGGCTGACACGGCCCATATTGCAGGACTTATGGTAACCGGTCATCATCCCAGCTCTATAAATGTGGCGGATTTCACCACCGCCACCACTCATAAAACTTTAAGAGGACCAAGGGGCGGACTGGTCATTGCCGATAAAAAATACGCCGGTCTTATAGATAAATCAGTTTTCCCCGGTGTTCAGGGAGGTCCTATGATGCATATCATTGCTGCTAAAGCAGTAGCTTTCAGAGAAGCTTTAAAGGATTCATTTAAGGATTACAGCAGGCGCATTATCGAAAATTCAAAAGCTCTGTGTGAGTATATTAAGAACGAAGGTTTCAGAATTGTATCCGGTGGAACTGATAACCATCTGTTTCTAATAGATTTAACCAGTAAAGAATTAACCGGTTATGAGGCTGTAGGAACATTGAGCTCAGTAGGTATAATAATCAATAAAAATGTGATTCCCTTCGATAAGCTGGATCCCATAATAACCAGCGGTATAAGGATTGGTACGCCCGCAGTTACTACCCAGGGAATGGGTGTAGAAGAGATGTATAAAATTGGCGAGTTGATCTCATCAGCTCTCAAAAACAGGAAAAATAATACAAAACTTAAAGAAATCGGTAAAAAAGTGAAGAACCTTGCCGGAGATTTTCCGGTTTATACCAAATGATAAAATGGTCAGTGGCTTCTCACAATATCTTTTACCTTCATAAGCCTTACCGTGTTGGAACGCTCGATTTCATCAAGTTTCATGGTTATAAATCTTATAGTCTCGATTATGCTCGGGATTAATTTATACTCAAGGACATTAACCCTTCTTCTGGTCTCTTCAATCTCCATAGCCATAAGCTGTACCGCTTTCTCCTTTTCAGCCAGGTCAAGAAGGTTCTCTATGGACTTATCAAAATCATTGAGAGCAATATCCATTTCTCCCGAGGTGTTCATATAGCCGTAAGGGATAATATCACCGCTCACCTCTTTGGCATAAACCGGTACATGAACACCTATAATGTTCCTCTTGCTGATTGATACTGAAATCTTCTTTACAGGCAGCAGTAATTCCTGCTCTACCTGGTATGAACCTATACTGGCTTTTTCAAGCACAAATCTTTCCACTATGGATTGAAATTCTTTTTCTATGGATAGCCGTAGTTCCTTAACCTCATCAATTACCTCAAGTAATTGTCTCATAAGTTCATCTCTTTTGTCTTTAAGGAGCTTGTGTCCTCTCCGGGCCAGATTTAATCTCTTCTTTAACCGGAGAAGTTCCATTCTGGTCGCATTTACATTTACAAGCATTTAAACCTTTTTAACCTTCTTCTTTTTCTTTTTTAAATTTTGCCAGATATTTGTCCAGATATTCGGTTCTTACTCTCTTTAATTCTTCTCTTGGGAACATCATAAGTAGTTTCCATCCCAGATCAAGTGTCCGGTCTATACTTCTATTCTCGTACTCACCCTGAGAAATATATTCATTATCAAATTTTTCAGCAAACTTAAGATACAGTTTGTCCATATCGGTCAGTGCTGCTTCCCCCAGTATTACTGTAAGCTCCTCCACTTCTTTTCCTCTGGCATATGCTGCATATAACTGATTAAATATATCCGCATGATCCTCTCTTGTTTTTCCCTGGCCAATTCCTTTATCCTTGAGCCTGGAAAGTGATGGCAGCACATCAACAGGGGGAGACAATTTTTTCTTATAAAGAGATCTTGAGAGTATGATCTGGCCTTCTGTTATATATCCTGTAAGGTCAGGAATGGGATGAGTTTTATCATCTTCAGGCATAGTAATTATTGGAATCTGGGTTATTGAGCCTTTCTTTCCTTTAATTCTGCCAGCCCTTTCATAAATAGTAGCCAGATCAGTATAGAGATATCCGGGATAACCCCTTCTTCCGGGAATTTCTTTTCTGGCAGCTGAAACTTCCTTTAAGGCTTCGCAGTAGTTAGTCATATCAGTTAAAATCACCAGCACATGCATATCCTTTTCAAAAGCAAGATATTCAGCGCAGGTAAGCCCCACTCTTGGGGTTGCAATTCTCTCAATTGCCGGATCGTTGGCAAGATTCAGTACAAGGACTGATCTACCTATAGCGCCGGTTTTTTTAAAATCATTAATAAAATATTCAGATTCTTCAAATGTAATTCCTATTGCTATAAAGACTACTGCAAATTCCTCCTTTTCTGTAAGAACCTTAGCCTGCCTTGCAATTTGAGCTGCTATCCTGTTGTGGGGAAGGCCTGCTCCGGAAAATATAGGCAGTTTCTGTCCTCTCACCAGAGTGTTAAGGCCATCTATAGAGGATATGCCGGTTTGTATAAACTCATTGGGATAATCCCTGGCAAAGGGATTGATCGGGGCTCCATTTATATCCAGGCTTTTTTCAGGAATAATCTTATCTTTTTCGGTTTTTGGTTTTCCAAGACCTGTAAAAACTTTACCCAGTATATCGAGAGATACGTACATATGTGTGCCCCTTCCTAAAAACCTCACCCTTGTATTCTCAGAATCTATTCCAAAAGTACCTTCAAATACCTGTACCAGCGCATTATCTCTATTAACCTCAAGCACTCTACCACTTCTTATACTTCCGTCGTCAAGCTTTATATCAACCAGTTCATCATACTTTACCCCTTCGACACCTTCTACATGAAGCAAGGGTCCGGATATAGTAGTAATACTTTTATACTCCTTTAACATCTTTACTCCTCTATTATTGAAGAAAATTCTTTATCTATATCTTCTTTGATTTTATCAATCTTACCGATATCATCTTTCTTTATATATTTCATCCTGGCTATCTCATCCCTTACTCTCATATTCTCTATAGCCTTAATATCAACATTCATTTTCAAATAATTAGTTGCCTGGTTGTAAAAATATATAATTGTATCTATCATCTTATACTGTTTTTCTATTGACGAATAAGTATCTACTTCATGAAAAGCAATCTGATGAAGAAAATCCTCCCTTAACATTCTGGCCGTAAGCAGGATTAGTCTATCAGATCCGGACAGAGCATCTATTCCTACCAGTCGGACAATCTCTTCCAGCTCTGATTCTTTTTCAAGAATTCTCATTGCTTCTGCCTGCATGTCAAAATAATCTTCCCGGACATTTTTAGTAACATAATCCCTTATATTATCAATATAAAGGGAGTAAGAATTCAGCCATGATATTGCCGGAAAGTGCCTTCTGTAAGCAAGCCTGTCCTCAAGAGACCAGAAGACTTTTACAACTCTTAATGTAGCCTGCACAACCGGATCAGAAAGGTCACCTCCTGGAGGAGATATCGCACCAATAACTGAAAGAGCGCCAAATCTCTGGTCGTTGCTTGATAGACATTTTATCATACCCGCTCTCTCATAAAACGAAGCAAGTCTTGCTCCCAGATATGCCGGGTATCCTTCTTCTCCGGGCATCTCTTCCAGTCTACCGGAAATTTCCCTCATTGCTTCTGCCCATCTTGAAGTTGAATCAGCCATCAGCGCTACTGAATATCCCATATCCCTGAAATACTCGGCCATGGTTATTCCTGTATAAACGGATGCTTCCCTTGCTGCAACAGGCATATTTGAAGTATTGGCAATAAGTACAGTCCTCTTCATCAAAGGAACCCCGGACTTAGGATCGATCAGTTCAGGGAATTCCATAAGGACATCTGTCATTTCATTGCCTCTTTCACCACAACCTATATAAACGATAACTTCAGCACTAATCCATTTTGCCAGCTGATGCTGGATGACGGTTTTACCCGAACCAAATGGTCCGGGAATACATGCAGTGCCGCCCTTTGCAATAGGGAAAAACATATCTATAACTCGCTGACCGGTAAATAAGGGCATATCTGGACTGATTTTATTAAGGTACGGCCTGGGCTTCCTTACCGGCCACTTCTGTATCATTGTCATCTGTCTGTCACCATTCTTACCTTTTATCACTGCTATGGTTCCCTCGACTGTAAACTCACCTGACTGGATTGATTTAACTTCTCCACTTACTCCGGGTGGAACCATAATATAATGTCTTATTATTTCTGTCTCATTAACAAAACCCAGGAAATCGCCACCGCTTACCATATCACCCTTTTTTGCAATTGGCTCAAATTTCCACTTCCGGTCCCTGTTTAATGCCGCTGCAGAAACACCCCTGGCGATAAAATTCCCGGTATTTTTATATATTTCATCAAGAGGTCTTTGAATTCCATCATAAATGGATTGGATAAGACCCGGTCCCAGCTCTACAGTTAAAGGTTCGCCTGTCAGATATACTGGTTCACCGACACCTATGCCTCCGGTTTCTTCGTAAACCTGTATAGAAGCAAGGTCCTTATTAAGTTCTATTATCTCGCCCATTAACTTCTTATCGGAAACATAAACAACATCAAACATTTTTGAACCAGACATATTTTCAGCTACAACCAGTGGTCCTGCTACCTTGACAATTTTTCCTGAATTACTCATTTACTTGCTCCTATTTTTCCCCTCTGCCATAATATCTGCCCCCACAGCTTTTATTATTACTCTTCTTAAATTTCTGACCGCATAATTATTTCTTTCTCCCAGCCCCGGGATCACCACTATCGAAGGCAGTATTTCATCTGCATATTCTTTGATTAACTGATCTAATTTTAATGCGATAGTTTCAGTCATAAAAATAATTCCATAACCTTCCCGTACCAGCTGCTTTAGCTTTTTTTCCACTTCAGAGGTTTCTTCAATTCCAGCGGTCACAGGAAAAACATCAATCCCTGCCGCTTTAAATATCAACATAATGTCATTTTCTCCAAATGCAGCAATCCTGGTACCCATTTAAACCTTTACCTTATTTCTTATTTTACTTTTATCAACACCATAAAGAACGCTGGTAAATATAATACTTAAATACTTTAGCTCTAATTTTTTCCTTAAAAAAAATTGAAAAACTTTTTCCAGATTGGAAACTGTATATTTTACAGGATCAAAAAAATCAAGATAAAATAAGTCCTCGCTTTTCTCAAAGGAAGAAAATGTACCCTCGGAATGCAGGGTATGAGTTCCCTCGATTATTATATCTGCATAATCTGTCCGTTTCATTTCCTTTATAAAAAAGTCCAGGCTCTCGCCCTCAAATTTGGACATAAATTCTTTTGGCAGAAATCCATTTTCATGTAAAAAATAATCAAAACTTAAATCCTCCTCCAGGAGCTTATTCCTATAAATGTTTTTTATATTCAGTATATCTATAATATGTCTTAAATAATCTGTAATCAGTCTGCTGTTCAGGTTCCTGGCAGAACTTAAAACCTTTCTCAAATAAAATTTCTCAAGTTCAAGTTCCAAAAACCTGTAATTTTTCTGCCTGCCCATAAGTTCCACCGCAAACTGGAGCAACCCGGAAACTGGTGGTTCAACTTCTTTATAATTTCCAGCCATTGCAGCGTTCTTTAGCCCGTCATAAGAATGCAGTATGGGGATAAAAAGTCTTTCTAAATCCATATCCATAATAATTGACTTAATAACTACCTTTAAGTTATGCAGGTTTTCTTCAAGAAAAAGAAGATCTTTTACGGCCTGGTGCTCTGGTTTTAACCTACCGCTTAAAAAAATTACAGCAACCTTATATTCACTGAGTATAACCTTTTCAAAGCTTCTGGATTTCTCTATATCATTTATATATCTGGAATAAACCGTATCTCGCAGTGCTCTAATAAATTCATCCAGTCCCTCGGATCTGAGCATCATCTCAATTCTATTTTCCTCCAGAAATTCAACTTCCCTTGTCTTGAGTTCTGCACATGTAAAAAGATAGTAGCTGTCATCGCTAATATCATAATCTAACCGTATCAATTATTACTTCTCCTTGCCAAATAGATATAATGCCACATCCATCCTGATATCATCAATATTTGAATCAATCAAACTATCAGGTGCTATATTATATTCTGCTTTTCCTTTAATTATCTTAATGCCTTTTTTAAAATCCGGTTTCCCATCTGCTTTTTTAAAATCCGCAATAGATTCAATCATCTTACTATCAATATTTGTTTCCTCGCTTCCAATCTGATAATAACCCTCATCTATATTAAATGCTCCGAGAGTTTTTTTAAGGAATTTTTCATAATCTTTTTTACCAAGACCGGTAAGCTTTCCCCTTGCCCTGTCAATAGCATCGTCAACCAGGCCAATTTTATACATAAGTATCTTTTGATTTAATTCCGATTTAGCCCTGGATACTTCAATATTTAAAACTTCTTTATACCTTTCCCATGCTCTCAGCTTTCCGCTGCGGTGTATCCCTTTTGCCTTTCCTTCAGCCTTTTCCATTACCAGAGACGCTTTCTTTCTGGCTTCATTTAATTCCCTCTCCTTCTCTTTTAGTGCATCATCCAGAACTTTTTTGGAAACATTATCTAATTCCGCCATATTTTCCACCTATTAAAATTGAACCAAATTATTAAGGAAGAAAGTTATAAGAAGTCCAAGTACTGCATAGGTTTCTATCATTGCTGCATAAATAACTCCCTTCATAGCTTCCCTGGCTCTTTTAGCCACAAGACCAACACCGGCTGCGCATACTTTTCCCTGATATATGCCTGAAACCAGTCCTGCAAATGCAACAGGCAGCGCAGCAAAGAATAATTGCATTCCCTGCGCCAGAGTTTCCACTCTGGCAATATTTCCAATAATCAGAAAAGCAGCAACAAACCCATAGAATCCCTGTGTACCCGGAAGTACTACCAGTAAAAACAGACTTCCAAACCGGGCAGGATCCTCTGAAAGAACTCCTGCGGCAGCTCTTGCAGGATAGCCAATTCCTACAATTGACCCAATTCCAGCCATAATAGTTGCCAGTCCCGCACCAAATATTGCCATTATTACACCAAGTGATAAATCTGACATTTTTCCTCCTATTGTTAATCAACTATTGTTATATATTTATGTTCATCTTTTAAAGCTTCAAACGGTCTTCCACCACCTACATAAAACTTTGGGAAAAATTCGACATATTGAAGCCTCAGTGTATGAACGAAACCACCAAGAATACTAACTCCTATATTGAAGATATGTCCAAATATAAGAATTATAATTAAAATTATAATACCGGCAACCGGAATTGAGAGAAATTGAAATGCTATTTTATTAACAGCTATTCCAATACCCGCAGTTACCATTCCCAGAGCCATAAGCCTGATATATGAAAGAAAATCACCTAAAAATGAGGTCAGTCCATTAACTATAGTCAGGTTTAAAAAACCCATAAATATCCTGAGTCCCCAGCTCTTCTCATCCCGGGCTCCAAAGAAAATAATAACTACAGCACCGGCCAGAATAGGCCACAGGAGAATCTTTGATATACTGGCAGGGAAAAGTGGTCCGGTAACCAGCTGCATGCTTACCGCCATCCGGGATGAAAGTAAAATTGCTATAAGCGATAAAATGATAATTATCCAGGGAAGCCCATCCAAAAATGAACCTCCCCAATCCTTTCGCCTCAGGCAATCAAAAAATTTGATAAATAGACCAAAAACAACATGAATTACCCCCAGAATCAGCGCTAATCTAAAAAAGTTCATGGGTCCCTCTTTGGAATTAATTGGATCACCAAGAATTGCTAATTTTGAGAAAAATCCGTCAATACCTAAATATGCGGGTAAATCACCAAACCATCCGTTAAAAATGGCTCCGGCAAATATAGCAAAAATTGCTCCGATAAAAATCATCATAAGGAATTTTTTAATGTTCCTTATCCTGAAAGCGAAAATCAAGGCAAGAATCGCAATTATAAATCCGTATCCTGCATCCGTTAAGCAAAGACCAAAGAACATAGCGAAGAATAATGCAACAAATGGAGTAGGGTCAATCTCAAAATACCTTGGAACCCCATAAAGATCTACAACTATCTCAAATGGCCTGAACAGTGGTTTATTTTCCAGAATAACAGGAACATTTTCATCTTCATCCGGTTGAATCTCTATCACTCTGGTGGATTTAAAACTCTCAACTGCAGAAATGATTTTTTTCTTATCTGTTTCCTTTACCCATGCAGTGTGAAAAGAAACAGAATCTGTAGAAAACCCGGATTCTATAGCCTCTTCAATCTCCAGATTATTTTCAATGTAATCAAGAAAAACCGTCAGAGGTTTTTCGTACTGGCGGGATATTTTCCTTATTTCAGCCTGTAAGTATTTTTTTCTATTTCTGTTCAGGTTGATACTTTTTTTAATTTTATTTAAATTCTCGCTAGTGGTGCCCTTATAACCGGTTATTTCTGCCTCCTCAAAGGAAATACTGCCCAGATATTCTTCCGCACCCTTCTTATACTGGTTATGATAGGCTAGAATTACGTATGTAACATTTCTATCTTCAGACAATTTCTCGCAGGAAATTTTGTTTTCATCCAGGTTTTTCACAATTTCTTCAAAATCATTTTCCTCGCATTTAATAATCCCCAATTTTATAGTATAGATATCACCATCTGCTATATCCTCGAGATTACCTCTGTAACAGGACCATACATTCAGTTGACGGGTTCTTGGTTCCATATCGGTAACCTCTGCGTCCAGTCTATCCATTTCATCTTCAATATCTAAAATATTATCTACTATTTCTTTAAAGTTTGTGCTCTCCAGGATCTTTTCATATTCGCTTCTTCTAATTACCAGTTTGCCCGTTCTGGAGGTGATCTTTTTGAGCTTTTCATCTTTAGAATCATTAAGAATATCCAAAGCCCTTTTAACCCTGGTAATGTACTCCGGACTTGTATCTGAAACCGGGATCTCTAAATCGATTTTGTCCGTATGTGGTTTTACTTCAACAGTAATTGGAATTTTTTGTAATTTTTTAAGAACGGTCTCTGTATCGGATTTATGTGAAATAATAAAAAGTTTATTTAATTTAGCAACTGCCATTAACCTACAATCCTCTGAATAATTTTTTCAATAGCTTTTTCCTGGTTAGCTTTAGAAATATCCTTTATTTCTGCCAGCCTCCTGTCAAAATCTTTCTCCAGCCTTGCAGCTTCTTTGCCTGCATCACGTTTTGCCTTATTTTCAGCTTCTATGTACATAACCTTTACTTCTTTTTCGGCTTCTTTTAGGATTTTTGCTGCTTCCCTGTATGCTTCCTCAATAATCCCTGTAGATTCCTTTTTGGATGAGGCTGCAATCTCTTTTGCTTTCTTCTCAGTTTCTTTTATTTGATTAATGATGTTATCAATCATTTTTTAAAAAAATATTATTTAAAAACCTGTAGTATTGTAACAACAAAACCAGCTGTGTCAATAAAACCAGCTTTTTAGTCTGTACTCCAACAGCCCCATTAAAATATCTTCCCGATAGCTGAATTAAGATAATAACCTAAAATTAAATCCATAAGGGAATAGCTAATTTTCTGTCTTATAACATTGGGTTCACCTTTAATTCCGCCTAATTCTGCCGCTATATTTATTGCATCTTTATAGTTCCCAATGTCGTCAATCAGACCCAGCTCTAAAGCTTCTGTCCCTAAAAAAACCCATCCTGTAGCAAGCTCTTCCACTTCACTTATGTCCATACTTCTGGCTTCGGCAACATCCGCGATAAACTGCCTGTAAATCTCCTTAAGCTGGGCTTCAAGTAATTTCATTTCTTCTTTGGTAAGTGGTCTGTCTGGACTTCCTACATCTTTATACTTTCCCTGCTTTATAGTGGTATATTTTAATCCTAATTTTTCATACAAGTCCTCGTAATTAGGAATTTGCATTATTACTCCAATGCTTCCAACTGAAGAAGACCTGTTTGCAATTATCCTGTCAGCTGCACTTGCTACATAATATGCGCCGGAGGCACAAGTATCGCTAACTGAAACTACAACCGGCTTTTCCATTTTTTTAATCTCTTCATATATTTCCTGTGAAGCGGCAGGGCTTCCGCCGGGACTGTTGACTCTAAGCAGTATCGCTTTTACGTTTGGATTCTTTCCGGCTTCATCCAGCTGACTTATTATTTCTTCAGGCGTAACTGTTACCCCACCAAACAAGCTCGAATATTTTTCTGCAGAAATTACACCCTCCAGGCGGATTTCATAAACTGAATCGCCCAAAGTATATGAGGTTCCGCCAAAACTGCCGCTAAGCAGCCCTATAAAAAAACAACCCCCGCAAAATACAAACAGCACAAAGATGCAAAGAAAAACAATACCTACTATTTTACCTGTACTCCACCTTGCCAAAATAAAATCCTTCCATATATGTTTATATTTTATTTAAACCATACTATATTTTTATAATAGATAATCTAAAACTGCTCTAATATAACCCAATCTAATGGAAAATTTTCTACCGCTTTATTTTAACAATAATATGATAATTATAGAATAGCTTCAAATAATTTATAAGATTTTAAATACTTGCTTCAACTTCAAACTTATAAATAATTTTCCTCTTCTAATTTTTTTATTGTAAGAATTTTTATCCTTTTAACTATTTCTCTATGAGAAAGTGGCAAAAATCTCGTTAGATCAGCCTTTATCTCATCATCTGGTATATTTTTAATTGCAGAAATTAATTCTTAATTCTTTTGCCAGATTCTTACAAGCTTCCTTATCTAACATATTTTCTCTACCAACCTTTTTAAGGGTATATAATCATATTTTGTCTAGAAATCCACGAAATCATTATGTTACATTCTCCATTGCTTTATTGATCCGTTTAAGCGCAACATTTAAATCAAAATTCTTCCGTTCATCAGGCGTTAATACATCTAGTAGCTCGGCCTCAATACATGGGTGCATATTTTTTATTTCTTCATCAGACCGGCCAAGGTTAATCCGATACTTTCCTAAATCCGTATCTGCTCCATCCTCTTCAAGTTTTTTCTTAAAAAGTGCTATGACTTCTTTGTTTGTAAAATCAAAATCATTGCGTAGAATAAAATCAAGGTCATAGAAATCACGTGGTGCTATAGTTTTGCGAATAGCGGCTGCACGCAATTTCTCAGATACTAATTCATTTAAAGATAGGCAATTGAGTTTGCCTCCATCAAAAAGTGGTTCGCCTGTAAAAGGATGCAGGAAGAAATGTTGAACCTGGTGTTTTTCTACTAGGTCAAGCGGATTAAATCTTAAACCGATTTCAAATTTAATCCTTGCCTTAAATGGCCGCAAGACTGACCTATAAACAAAATAATATATATATTGTTTAGATTCATTCCGTCCAGGATTACCATGGCTATCTATGCTCATCCCAAATTGCCCGGCAAATTTCTCAATTCTATCCTTTACAGGTTGAATACATTTGCGACGCTGTCCGCGAGTTACTTCATGTTGAGGAAGCATCATGCTGAAATCAAGGTCTTCACTCAAACGGTAATAGCTGTAATAGACCTTGCTAAGACAAGTTCCGCCTTTAAAAATAAGATCTTTAGATAGTTCATGTGCCCGGGAAAGAATTAGAGTTAAATAGTAATCCTTTTCAAGCAGAGGCAGTAAAAACCCTTTTATTCTTGATGCTCTCTCCAAAGATTTAATAAACTCATCTTTATTTTTGTGAATCATTGACAATTACTCTCCATTTTTTGTTTAGTGTACCTTTGTGAGATGCGCTAAGCGAGCTGATTGCTGTTTTTTGAACACTTATAATAAGTGGCTTTAAATCATTGTCAGAGATTCTCAGGTCTTCAAGGATTACTCCAATGCGTTTTCTGGTTGTAATATTTGGAAAGAGAGCCGTATATTCAATGAGCTTTTTAATATTACATTCATTATTTTTTACAATTTCTCTTAATATATCAGCAGCAACTGAAGCACCACCAACAGGTTTATTAAAATAAATAATGTCAACAAGAGTTCTTTCTTTTGTGCAGATGTTTACATCTGTGTCCTTTACTTTTATTGTTTTTATCCCATACATACGGTTTTTACCAATTTTTATAAACTTATAAGATATTCCGCAGATTAGCTTTTCTGTCCTAATAGATGTGTTTAAGACATAAACAGTCTGAAAAATTTGTTCGGTAAAACCGTAATAGTTAAACATGGTTGAGTAGCCGATATAGTAGTTTTTTTTCGGAAAAAAAAGCGGCGGGATAAGAAACTCATCTACCCCTGTTCCCTGGGGACCTGCCTCAAGTGGTGAAAACAAATATACTCCTGGTTTTATCGGTGATAATATTTTTTTCCTTTTAAGGCGAAAAACTACCTGTTTCCTATCATCAGCAGATAGATTAAATAACAGGTCAAGATCTTTTGCCGTAACAATAGATTTTTTTTCATATGTTAAGCGAGATACAATATTAGTCTCTACAGGTCCTAAAAACCTGGATGTATTATTAGTTACCATAGGTTATTCCTTAAATAACTTATATATAAAAATTTTACATTTTAAAGTTTATCACAATCTCTCTTGCTGTCAATCTATAATTGATATATTTGCTTCTGCAATTCTACTGCCTGCTAACTTTCCCTAGATTTTTTATTTTTAATACTTGTAATTTCAGATTGTAGTGTGATTGTGGTTTTTATATATGCTTTTTACTTGTAAGATAAAAAAGCAATTTCTTATAAATGGTATCGCACAGGTTATAGTAGAGGAATTAATATATTAATTGGGTAGTTATTTGTCAGTAATTTTGTAAGAGCTTTCCTGTCCCGGGATTTGCAGGCTACTTATCGACTTTACCATCTTTAATTCTTACTATCTTATGGCAGTAAGATGCTACATTCATATCATGTGTGACAATAATAATTGTCTTGCCATCCTCATTTAATTTCTTGAATATATCCATTACTTCCCCGCCGGTGTCACTGTCAAGAGAACCGGTCGGCTCATCAGCGAGGATTATATCAGGATCGTTTACAATAGCCCTGGCAATTGCTGCTCTCTGGCGCTGCCCCATTGAAAGATTTAATGCCATAGCCTTTTTCTTTTCCAGAATTCCCAATTGGGAAAGTACCTTTTCAATTTTATCCCTTTTTGATTTGATTTGCTTTTTTGAGTACGTCAGAGGTATCATCACATTCTTGTAAACACTGTACCTTTCTACCAATGCAAAATCCTTTTATATTTTATGGTAAAAGTATCTGGGTCTTCTTCTTTTGATACCAAGTATTTGTTCAATATATTTTCTTTCAATTTCCCGCTTTCCATATCTTTCCAGCAGAGCCTTAACCTGGGAGTCTTTAAATCTTTTGTGAAGATGAGCCATAACCTAATCCTTTCTTTTTTGCTTTAGATTATAGCTATAGGGGTGTGCGCTTTTAAACTTTAAATCCTATAATAAGTGTGCACTTTTAATTTTTAAATGACATTAGGATGATTTAAATTGACAATACTAGCCATTTTATATATAATACAGATACTATGATACCCAGATTTACAACAATACAGATAATAGATAGTTTAAGACCTTCTAAAGTAATAGGAATTTTTGGCCCCCGCAGATCGGGTAAAACCATACTCATGAACCTGATAAAAGAAAAGATTGGCACGGATGATATATTAATGGTACATGGGGAAAATCTGGATGTTGCTGAAATTTTATCAAGCCAGCGTACTTCTATCTTAAAAAGATTTATCGGAAAAAACAAATATTTATTTATTGATGAAGCTCAAAAAATTCCCAAAATAGGAATAAACCTTAAATTGATTGTAGATACTATACCGGAGGTTTCAATTCTGGTAAGTGGGTCTTCCAGCTTTAATCTCAGAAATAAGATTGGGGACCCACTGGTGGGCAGGAGCCGGTACTATTATCTTTACCCCTTATCTTTACTTGAAATTGTTGCAGATGATTATTTAGGACAAAAAGAAGCCTTGGAAGAACAGTTAATTTTTGGATTTTATCCTCAAGTATATACTTCGGAAACAATTGAACAAAAAAAGAATGAGCTTGAATCTATCCGTGATGGCTATCTGTTAAAAGATATACTAGAGCTAGATAATCTTAAGGACAGTCTGTTTATTTTTAACCTCCTGAGGCAAATTGCTTTCCAGATAGGTAAAGATATCTCATATTCAGAACTTGCTTCGAATTTAAATGTAAACAAAAAAACTGTAATGAGATATCTGGAGCTGCTGGAAAAAAGCTATGTTTTATTTTCCCACCAGGGATTCAGCAGAAACTTAAGAAAGGAATATACAAAAAGTCCCCGTTATTATTTTTGGGACAATGGAATACGAAACTCTTTGATTTCTAATTATAACCGGCTCGTCTTAAGAGATGATACAGGCCAGCTCTGGGAAAATTTTTTTATTTCTGAAAGAATTAAGTATCTGAGTTATAAACAAATAGCTTCTAATAGATTTTTCTGGCGTACTTATGATAAAAAAGAAATTGATCTGATAGAAGAACGGGAAGGAAAATTGTATGCCTTTGAATGTAAATACACAAAAAAAGATACCAGAGCTCCTAAAGATTTCATTCAGTCTTACCCAAAATCTCAATTCTTTACAGTAAACAGGGATAATTACCTGGATTTTCTGACCTAAAGACCAATAATTACCTGAGATTTTATTGTGGATATAATTGTTTAGCAAAGTCTACATTCGATTGAATGGTTTGGAATACTCAAATTAAAAAAAATCAACAAAATATGTTTTTTATGGTTGAATTTAAATAAGTTATTATTGCAATTAGCTTATGAAGAATACAGAAAGAAATGATCCAGCAACTTATAACCTTCTTTAAAATATAAACCGGTCCTTTTGGCAGTGAACTCGTCAAATCTCTCCAATTTGTTATTCGCCTTTCTGCTGCTGTCATAAATCATAAATGGTACTGGTTCTGAAGTATGAGTTCTTACTGATACAGGTGTGCAGTGATCAGGAAGTATCATCATCTTATAATCAAAACTCTGCCTATCCAGAGCTTCTTTTATGGGCCCTATAACTTCCCTGTCAATTATCTCAATGGCCTTTACTTTTTTTCTGGTATCTCCCTGATGGCTGCATTCATCGGCTGCTTCAATGTGAAGATATACAAAGTCCTTGCCGCCTGTAAGCTGACCTATGGCAGCATTGGCTTTGCCCTTGAAATTGGTATGGATGGTTCCTGTTGCACCCTCAACTTTAACCAGTTCAAGCCCGGCTAAAATACCAATGCCTTTTATAAGGTCAACAGCTGATATTACTGAGCCTTCTAACTTATATTTCTCATAGAAACTATCCAGAGCAGGCTTCCTTCCTTCCCCCCAGATCCATATCGAATTTGCAGGTCTTGCGCCATTCTTTATCCGTTCTTTATTTATGGTGTGCTCTTTTAATAAACTGCTGCTCCTGACCATCATATCTAAAAGTGCGCTGCTGCCTGGACCCCTGGGCAGGAAGTCAGAAATCTTTTTATCCAGTATGTCATGGGGCGGTGTAAGAATATTCTTGTCAGGACCGCCTTCCCACACAATTATATGCCTGTAGCTTACTCCCGGGAAAAACTTGATTTTTTCAGTCTGAAGTTTACTTCCAATATCTTCAATTAATACTCTGGACAGATCCGTAGGAATTTCTCCTGCGCTGTAATCCACCATAGTCCTGTCTGCGTAATCATCCTCCCTGGATAAGGTAACCAGGTTGCAGCGGAATACCACGTCATTCTCTGAAAGATTGATCCCCAGGCTTACTGCTTCCAGTGGAGAACGGCCGGTATGATATTTTTTAGGATCATATCCCAGCACGGACAGGTTGGCGGTATCGCTTCCAGGCGCCATTCCATCCGGAATGGTCTTAACCATTCCCATTTCACCATTTCTGGCAATACTGTCCATAGCAGGTGTTTTTGCATACTGCAAGGGAGTTTTATTTCCCAGCTCCGCTATCCTATAGTCTGCCACTCCATCTATGAGAACTATTATATATTTCATAATTTACACTTTAAATTATCCGCCAGATTTTTTACACACCAAGAATGTCGGTTATGACATCTTTCATTTGGCTGGTTTTACAAATAGTGCTGTGGAGAATCTCTCTACTTCCTATATCCTTTATTGCATGCGGAACTTTCAGCCCGGAAATCTTTGACAGCACCTCCAGAAGAGAAAATTCATCCATACCGGCATATTTTTCATCTATGGCTCTTGCTACACTGCCCGGAAATTTAAAGGGACTTGCAGTTGAAGCTATGACTGTTTTTGACTTATCCCCACTGTCATCCAGATATTTCCGGTAAACATTATATCCCACTGCAGTATGTGTATCGATTAAATAGTTGAAATCGTAAAAGACATATTTTATAGTTTCAAAAGTCTCCTTATCCGTGGCAAAGCCCCCGTAAAAATCAACCAATTTATTCTTCATATCGCTGGTTATTTTAAACTCTCCTTTTTTATTAAGGTCATCGATAAGATTATTTATTACTCTTGCATTGCTGCCGGAGATGTCATACAGCAGCCGCTCCAGATTGCTTGAAACCAGGATATCCATAGCAGGCGAGCTTGTGACAATCAGTTTCCTTTTCTTATCATATACTCCTGTATTTAAAAAATCATAAAGCACATTATTCTCATTGGAAGCACATATAAGTTTTCCTACCGGAAGCCCCATTTTTTTCGCGTAATAGGCTGCCAGAATATTTCCAAAATTTCCGGTGGGAACAGTGATATTTATCATTTCATCTGCTCCAATTTTTCCCGATCTTCTAAGGTTAAGATAAGCATACACATAATAGACCACCTGGGGAACCAGCCTTCCGACATTAATGGAGTTTGCCGAAGAGAATATATATCCACTTTTATTTAAAGCCTCATTGAATATCCTGTCGGAAAAGATATTCTTTACCCCTCTCTGTGCATCATCAAAATTACCCTCAATGGCTGTAACATAGGTATTATCCCCCGCCTGGGTGGTCATCTGCCTTTCCTGTATCTTGCTTACTCCATTCCTGGGGTAGAATACAATTATCTTTGTTCCTTCAACACCTGCAAAACCTTCCAGCGCAGCTTTGCCTGTGTCTCCCGAGGTGGCGGTAAGTATGACTATTTCTTTATCAATACCAATTTTCTTTGCAGCAACTCTTAAAAGATGCGGCAGCATGGATAGGGCCACATCTTTGAATGCAAGTGTTGGCCCATGAAAGAGCTCAAGGAAAAAATCACCGCCTTTTTCCACCAGTGGCGTAATTTTAGGACTGTCAAACTTCTTATCGTAAGCTTTCCTGATGCAATATTTGAGTTCATCTTCCGTAAAGCCAGTAAGGAACTTTCTCATTATATATAATGCAAGCTCAGGGTAATCCATTTGGGCGAGACTGCCCATGGACATGTCAATCTGCGGAACGGCTTCGGGAACATAAAGCCCTCCATCCGGAGCAATGCCTCTAACAATTGCCCGGGAGAATTCTATCCTGTTATCAGTTCCTCTGGTGCTCCTGTAAAATAATTTTGACATTTTCCCCTCAGCTTACAGATAATAACCGTCTATTTTTATTTTAACTGGTAAATATGATAAGAATATTTCTATCTGGACCTAGAGCCGCAAGCTTACTATTAACTCAAATCTTCAACTCTGATTACGCTTAAAACTTTGTCCACAACATCCAATTTTGATATTGCATCCATTGATCTATACAAGTTCTTATTCACCACTTCATGGGTAATAAATACAAGCCTTGCGCTTTTTTCCCTGTCTGTTTGTTTTTGAATCATTGAATTAATACTCACTAAATTCCTGCCAAATACCTCCGCAATCCTTGCCAAAACCCCGGGCTTATCCACTACATCCATAAGAATATAGAACTTGCTTATGGTATCGTCTATGGATCTGAACTTTTTATCCTCAAAACAGCTGCAGCCATAGATTATCCCCTTCTTCTTGCGGTCAAAGTTCCGGGCAATTTTTACGATATCTCCTACTACAGAACTTGCTGTGGGCCTGTCCCCTGCACCCCTTCCATAACTCATCATCTCGCCAACATAATTACCGTAGACATAAACCGCATTAAATGTATTCTCAATTGAGGCCAGGATATGGCTTGTGGGTATCAGGGCAGGATGAACCCTTACACTTATTTCACCATTTTCTTCAATTCCAATTGCCAGCAGCTTTATCCTGTAACCCATATCCAGCGCATTTCCTATATCATCAGATGAGACATCTGTGATTCCTTCCCTGTACACATCATTTAATGTAACACGTGAATTGAAGGCTATGGAACTTAAGATTGCCAGTTTGCAGGCTGCATCATAACCTTCAATATCTGATGATGGATTTGCTTTCTCTGCATATCCAAGCTCCTGAGCTTTTTTTAAGGCTTCATCAAACGACAGATTATTCTTCTCCATTTGAGTCAGGATATAATTTGTGGTTCCATTGACTATCCCAACAATCTTACTTATATTATTGGAAGCCAGAGATGATTTCAGAGGCCCTATAATTGGTATACCTCCTCCTACACTTGCTTCAAAAAGTATATCCACATTATTTCTTTCTGCCACTGCCAGTAATTCCCCGCCCCTATTGGCAATGAGATCCTTGTTGGCAGTTACCACATACTTCCCTGAACTTAATGCCTTATAGACATAGTCGTATGCAGGATTTATACCACCGATAAGTTCTACGATAATATCAATGCTCCCGTCCTCCAGAACATCATCAGCATTGCTGCTAACTTTTATATCTTTTAGTCCCTTCATAGAAGAGGCCTCTATCTTTTTTAAGTCTTTTTCCGCAATTCTAGTAATATTAAGATTCTTTTTTATTTTTTTAGCCAGATAATCCTTCTGCCGCTGGATAAGGGAGAAAACACCGCTGGCAATATATCCAAAGCCGAGTATCCCAATGTTAATATCTTCTATATTTTTATTTTCAATTTTCATATAATCTAACATCTCCCATCACTAAGTCTTTATAAGTCTGCCTTTTTATCCAGACCCAGCTCTTTCCGTTTTCAACCGCAACCACCGCACTTTTTGGCTGGCCATTATAATTGCTGGACATAGAATAACAATAAGCACCGGTGGTTGCCACGACGATAAAATCGCCATTGGATACCGGTGGTAACTTTATGTCGTTGATTATCACATCCCCGCTCTCACAATGCCTGCCAGCTATGGAGTAATGTATCTTCCTACCGTCTTCAATGTTTTTACAATCTTCCATCCTATTTGCAATATATGCATAATATTTAGCCTGATACAGCATAGGCCTTATATTATCAGACATACCGCCATCTATTAAAATATAATTTTTTACTCCATTTATTTTTTTAACTACTCCGACTTTATACAGCGTCACCCCGGCATTTCCAATAATGGATCTTCCCGGCTCCAGATATAGCTTATCCAGACTGACATCAAACTTCTTTTGATATTTTCTTACTGCATCATAAACTATTTTTGCCAGATCTTCTATACTGGAAGGCTTGTCTTCCGGAGTATATTTTACTCCCAATCCTCCCCCTATATTTATCCGGGTTATTGATACACCTAATTTATCTCTGACTTCTCTTATAAACTTTATAAAAACTTCTATCAGCCTGTCGTAACATGATAGATTAAATATCTGTGAGCCTATATGAGCGTGAATTCCTGTAAGCTCCAGATTCTTATACTGGCTGACCTTCTTAACTGCTTCCAGAGCAACGTTACTGTTCAGACTAAATCCAAATTTGGAGCCTATTTGCCCGGTCTGCATATATTCATGAGTATTGGCTTTAATCCCCGGGTTAATCCTTAACATAATTTTTTGCCTTATATTATTTTTTTGACATAATTTTCCAAGCGTTTCCAGCTCCGAAAAATTATCCACCATAAAATATCCGACTTTGCTTTCCAGTCCATACTGGATCTCTTCTACCGATTTGTTATTGCCGTGAAAATATATCCTGTCGGCAGGAAAACCGCTTGCGAGTGCAATAAAAAGCTCTCCTCCTGTAGAAACATCCAGGCCGAGACCTTCTCTGGCTATAAGCTCACACATCGCTGTACATATAAATGCCTTGGCAGCATAAATTATTCCAACATCTAAATCAGAAAAAGTAAAATTATTCCTGTAGCTCTGGCATTTATTTTTAATAGTGGCAATATCTAAAATATATAATGGAGTGCCATATTTTTCTCTTAACTTCAGAACATCATTTCCACCTATAACCAGATGCCCGTTTTGGTTGTTTTCTGAAGTGATTGGAAGTATCATTTTCTATCCCCCCTCTATCTCCCAGGCTTGAGTATATATTAACCAAATTATGAAATTAATTAAATTATTTAAATATTAATCAAGATATATTTCTGCTCTACATCTTCTCCGGGGCTTCAACGTTAAGCAGTTTTAAGGCATTCCTAAGCACCCTTCTAGCCAGCAGAATTAAAATAAGTCTATCCACATCTACCGCTGCCACATCTCTGTTATCATTTAGTACTCTAAAGTTATTATAGAAATAATGGAATTCAGTTGCCAGTCTGTATAAATACTGAGTTATTAGATGTGGAGCATTATTCTTACAGCTATTGTAAACCACATCCGGATATAAGATCATTATTTTTGCCAGCTGCCTCTCATTTTCACTTTTAAACTCTATTTTTGATGTATCGACCCTATCAAGATTATATTTATATATATCTAAGTTGCCGGGACTGGTTTCCCTTATCTTTTTAATAATATTTTCAATCCTGGCATGCGCATACTGCACATAATAAACCGGGTTTTGATTCGACTTCTGTTTGGCAAGACTTACATCAAAGTCCATTGGCGTATCAAAAGAATTCATACTGAAAAAGTACCTTACCGCATCTTTCCCCACCTCTCTTATTAAGTCTCTTAAGGTATAGAGCTTGCCTTTCCTCCTGGACATCTTCAAAGCCTGGCCTGATTTAAGTATTTTTACCAGCTGCCCTATTATTATGACAATTCTATCTTCTGCTAATCCAAGAGCTTTTCCAATTGCCCTTAACCTGTCTACATAACCATGATGGTCTGCTCCCAGAATATAAAACAATATATCATATCCTCTTTCTATCTTATTTATCAGATATAATATATCTGAAGCAAAGTAAGTGGGGTTCCCGTCTTTTCTTACCACCACTCTGTCTTTGTCATCCACATACCGTGAAGCCCTAAACCATAAAGCGTCATCCTTATGGTAAACCACATCCTTATTTTTTAAATCATCAATTACTTTCTGGAAGTTTGAATTTTCATACAGCCAGCTTTCATAAAACCACCGGTCATACTCCACGCCCATTGAAGTCAGAGTCTCACTGATATATGAGACCATTATCTTAATTATTTCTTTCTTAAAAGACTCTTTCTCTACATCTTTTTCCCCGTCTTTTTCAATTATAAACCTGTCATTATAATTGCTAACCAATCTCGCCACCGCTGTGGACACCACTGCCTCCGGATATCCATCTTCAGGATAATCTGTATCCCTGACAAAATGCCTTAAATAAATACACCTGGCGCAATCGCTAAATTTTTCCGCCTGAGTTCCGTAATCGTTAACATAGTATTCTCTGAATACCTTATATCCGTTGGCATCGTAAATATTTGCCAGACTGTCCCCCAGTGCTCCCCACCTGCCGTGCCCTATATGAAGATCACCTGTGGGATTAGAGCTTACATACTCCAGTAGTACACTTACTCCCATACCGCTCCGGTTAAACCCGAATTTTTCCTTGCCGGTTACAATTTCTTTTAGGGCTTCTTTTATAAATTCATCCTTCAAATTAAAATTAATAAATCCTGGTTTTACTATATTCACATCTTTAATTTGATTCCATCCGGAAAATACTTCTTCTTTTAGCTTTTCAGCAATCTCTATAGGATTTTTCTTTAAAACCGGTGCAAGCACCATAGCAGCATTGGTTGAGAGATCGCCAAACTTCCTGTTCTTTGGTTCTTCAATAGTCAGATTGCCTAAATCGGATTTAACCTCCGCCAGCTCGCTCACATAATCCTGGATTTTTTGTTTTAATTCATTTATTACCAACAGTTTCCCTTTCACTGGAGCCGACGACCGGACTTGAACCGGTAACCTGCTCATTACGAATGAGCTGCTCTACCAGTTGAGCTACATCGGCCAATCAACTGAATAAAAAGTAATTTCAAACACTCTCAGCATCATTTTTGTCCTTATCTGCAGATTTGGCCTCTTCGCCGTTATCTCCTTTGATTTCTACTCTTTCATTAGTAACTTCAACTTCCGAAAGCGGGATAGATTTTCTGGTCTCACTATCAAATTCCACAATTATAGATTTCTTTAAAGGTTCATACCCGCAGACCCCACCACAGCCATAACTGCATTTTACTTTTATTCCTCTCTCCGGTGCTTTTTCAATAAATTCTTTATATGAATCATACTCATACCTCAAACAGCACATAAGTCTTCCGCATATCCCTGATATTTTAAAAGGATTCAATGGAAGATTCTGATCCTTTGCCATTTTTATTGAAATTGATTCAAAATCAGTCAAAAAACTTTTACAACACAGATTCATTCCACATGGACCCAATCCTCCTATTATTTTTGCTTCATCTCTTACACCAATCTGCCTGAGTTCTATCCTGATCTTAAAATGAGTAGCAAGTTCCTTTACCATTTCTCTGAAATCCACTCTTTTTTCCGAGGTAAAATAAAATATCATCTTACTCTTATCAAACATCACGTGTACATTTACCAGTTTCATTTTAAGATTGTATTTTTCAGTCAGCTCGCTAAATTTCTTAGATCCCTTTTCTTCCTTATCCCGGTTTAATTCATCAACTGAGAGATCGTAATAGGTAGCTTTTCTTATGACTCTATTTAAGGGAGTGGTGACATCGCTTTCACTGATATCCACCGGAGGCACAATCACTTCTCCAATTTCTCTGGCATCATCACTCATATGGCATATGACCTTATCTCCCGCTTCCATTTTAATTCCGGCAGGATCATAGTAATGAACAGTATCATTTTTTCTAAACATTATTCCTACAATCAAAGACATAGCCTTCACCTCTTATCTATATATATTCTGAAACTGAAGGAAAATATTATCCAGGGCTAACTCAGAATTAATAGAGTAGTTAAGATAACTTCTATTTCTTTCTATTACTTCCATCAGTTTAAAAATTTTATCTATTTTAATATTTTTAATGTTTTTACTTATAAATAAATAATTCTTTGAAAAATTCAAGCTTTTCTCTCCAGCTCCTAATTTTACCACAAGTATATCTTCAAGCCAGGCAGATATTATATCAAAAACCCTGCTTATGCCCAAATTATGAAACTTGTTTATTTTTCTCTTATGTTTTGATTTTAATATCTCAATATATTTATTTATATCACTTTTTTCAAAATCACTTTTTCTTATTTCAATAAACTCCTTCTCCAGATCTGTCTTAACTCCGGCTTTCATTTTTTTAAGTATTTCAACCAGTCTTAAAGTTAAATCCATAGAGGCAGTAGAAGCCCTGATTTGATTCTCCTGAAGCATTATTATGTTTTTAATCCCTTCATTCAGGTATTTCTCCATTACTTCAAAATCAGCTTTTCTCTGTGTATCTTCGTCAAATTTAAAATTCCATCTGTAAACCAGGCATCTGGATACAACTGTAGGAAGTATTATTGATATATCCTCTGTAAGTAATATAAATATGCTATCATCATCAGGAGGATCTTCCAGAGTTTTCAGTAGCCTGTTGGCAGCTTCCTGATTCATAAGCTCGGACTCTTTAATAACACATATTTTTTTTCCAGGATTATAAGAGCTCAAGTTCATAAACTTCTGTAATCTTGCAATTTCCTCTATTCTTAATATATTTCCTTCCGGTTCCACAACTAAAATATTTGGATAAACACCTCTTTTTGTATTCCTGCAGATAATACAATCTCCACATCCATTATCAAGACAATTTATGGAAGCAGCAAATACCAGAGCAAGTTTACTTAGAAGCTCCATATTATTTCCACAGAACATATATGCATGTGAAATATTGTCACTTTCTATCGTTCTTGCAAGCAGCATTATATTTGACCGATTAACATTATCTTCGGTCAAAAAATCAATATTTCCCAGTATTTTCATTTTCTATTTTTTAAATACTCGCAAACTTTACTTCTTATTTCTTCAAAGATACTTTCGATACTCTTTTCACCATCAATAACTACAAGCCTATCTTTATTTTTCCTGGCAATATCCAGATAACCTTTGTAAATCTTTTTTTTGAAGTTGTCCTTTTCAAGTTCAATCCTATCTCTTTTTTTGCTTGCAGTATCTATTCTTTTTTTGCCTCTGCTGACTTTAACCGACAGTAAAAAAGTTATATCAGGCACTATCCCGCCGGCAGCCCACAGGCTCATATCTAAAACCTGTTTCTCCCCCAGCCCCCTGGCTATGCCCTGATATACCACTGTTGAATCAAAAAACCTGTCACATATCACAATCTTTCCTTCCCTCAAGGCAGGTGCTATTACCTCTGATACAAGTTCTGCCCTTGAGGACAAAAAGAGAAAGGTTTCAGCCTTATGGGACATGTCCAGATTCCCCTTATCCAGAAGAATATTTCTAATCTTGCCGCCAATCTCAGTTCCGCCGGGTTCAATAGTTGTAACCACATCAAAGCCATTGCTTTTAAGGTAATTATTTAAAAGCTTTATCTGGGTGGTTTTTCCCGAACCATCGAGTCCCTCAAAGGTTATAAATAATCCTTTTTTCATCATAAGAATCAACCTATTATTTTGTGATTAAAACATCTTGAATAATAATATCTTAATAACGGGAATTTTAAAACTTTAATAAGCACTTTTAAATTCAGATAATAACAGAACAGAATAATTTTCTCTCCTGGCATCCTGTTTCAATTTGTTATCAGCTGTTATTAGTGGACAATCAAGTGATTGAGATAGTGCCAGATATAAGGAATCATAAATGGGTTTTTTAAGTTTTCTTGACAACTCAAAAGCTTTTTTCTGAACCGAAATGTCTGTATTGATAATAAAAATGATATCGTTTAATTCTGATAATATATCGGCTATCTTACCAGAAGGGATTTTCAGTTTAAAAATGAAAAAGTTTAAAACTTCATAAATCATTAAATCAGGTGAAGCAATAATTATTTCATCTCCAGTAACTTTTTCATGAATATAGTTAGCGATCTCAAGATCAGACTCATTTTCAAAATAATACCATTTTATGATTACAGAGGCATCAAGAATATATTTTCTCTTGATATCTTCTTTAATTATAAATTCTTTTAATTCCATCTATTTCCCAATAACTCTTTTTTCTATCTCTTCCCCGCGTTCCGACCTCATTTTTCTTAACTCTTCGACTACATCGATTTCTTCTTTTGTTGAGATGAGTTTCATTATCTCCTTTCTGGTTTCTTTCAATCTGTTTATTGCATTTTTTTTGCGTTCTGCAGCTAATGCAGATTCAATAGTATTAAAATAACTTTTTGCTGCATCGATTATAAACTGTGACCTTGTAATTTTTTTGATTTTTTTATATCTGTCAATTTCTGCCAGAAAATCTTCAGGAATCGACATATTAATCTTCACCATTAATATCCACCTTAAAAATATTAACTTACATTAAAATTATATTCTTATTTTTATGATACGTAAACATAAATTTATATCCATCCAGACATAAATCTAGGGTTAAAAATAGAGATATTTCTTATTTCTCTGTCTTTTTAGTCGGTTTTAAGTTTATGATTTGATTTGATGCTTAACCAGGTATTATGACAAGGTATGTTTTTGAAATGCTGTTTATTCTCCTTCTCTATTATAAACTATTTTCCCTTTTACCATAGTAAGCTCAACTTTTAACTTCTTATTTAAAATTACTATATCAGCGTCCTTACCTGGTTCCAGACTCCCTTTTTTACTTTCAACTCCCAAGCACCTCGCGGGACTGGCGGTTGCCATCTGGATTGCTTCCGTCAATGAGACTCCAACTTTATCTACCATATTACATACAGCTTTGTTCATAGTTAAAACACTGCCGGCTAAAGTCCCGTCTTCTAACCGGGCTTGTCCATTGACTACTGTAACCTCTTGGCCTCCAAGATTGTAAGTACCTTCCGGTTTGCTTGCCGCTCTCATGGCATCTGTAATAAGGACTATTTTTTCTATTTCTTTAACCTGAGTTAAAATCTTTACAACAATTGGAAGAACATGTATTCCATCAGCAATTATCTCCACTATTAATTCTGGGGAAGATAAAGCTGCTCCTACTATGCCCGGCTCACGGTGATTAAATCCTCTCATAGCATTAAAAGTATGGGTAACATGGGTCAGTCCTGCTTTGACACCTTCCTGTACTTGCTTGTAAGTTGCATTAGAATGCCCTACCGAAGCAATAATTCTCTGTTTATACAACCAGCGGATAAAATCTATTGCTCCAGGCATTTCCGGTGCTATGGTTACAAGGCGGATTAAGTTGCCAGAAGCCTGATTGAATTCTAAAAACTCTTCAATAGAAGGATTCTTAATATCTTCTTCTTTTTGAGCTCCCTTTTTTTCCGAACTGATATATGGGCCTTCCAGATGTACCCCTAAAATTTCAGCAGCCCCGGTTCCTTTTATAAACGCCTCATGAATACTTTTAAGACTCCCAATAATTTTATCTTTACTCATAGTCATAGTAGTTGGAAGAAAGGATGTGGTACCGAATCGGGAATGGGTTGCAGCTACCTGCTTTACAGCTTCGTATTTCCCATCCATAATATCAGATCCGCCGCCGCCATGCACATGTATATCAATAAAACCGGGGACTACAAATCCACCCCCGGCATCAATATCTTCTGTTTCCCCCGGAGCATTTATATTTTTTCTGTTTTCTATTGCTGTAATTTTTCCTTTCTGGATAAAAATAACTTTACCTTCAAGTAATTGAAAAGGAGTAATTATAGTACCATTTGAAATAATAATATTTTTATTTTTATCAATCATTTCATCAATCCCCTTGTTATTTAAATAATTTAACAAATTTATTATATTTTATGCCCTTACTCATCTAATAAAGGCAGACTGGCCGCAGCAATGGATTGACCTACTCTCCTGCTGGATTCATCGGGAAGATTGAGGGTTATCTTGCTTGCAAGCTCCGGAAATTCTTCATTTAGTACATGCTCTGCTTTTTGTAAAATTATTTTACCACCTTCCCCGGAGGTAACCCGCCCTAAGATCAAAACAGTTTCTATTTCATAAAATTGAGCATAATGAGCAACACCATAACCTAAATAGTAACCAATTGTTTCAAAGACCTTTCTTGCCCG
>JACKQG010001172.1_pt1 | contig 36863 bp, 22 predicted proteins | sample 8237621 | NCBI WGS metagenome assembly JACKQG01 (sample SAMN15677084, study PRJNA649215) | marine metagenome | biome: marine; feature: Black Sea; material: saline water; isolation source: suspended particulate matter (SPM) from the Black Sea western gyre | collected 2013-06-09/2013-06-10 | depth... | reverse complement strand
TGGGTTTTTTTGGGGTGACACTGCCGCCGCCGTGGGTGCTGGCGGCCTGGCGGGGCTGGGGCAGCTGGCAGCGCAACGGCCGGGGGGGCCGGGTCGCTCTGCTCGGGGCGCTGCGACTCGGGGCGGTGGCGATGCTGGCGTTCGCGTTGCTGCAGCCGGAGTTTGTCCGGGAAATCCAGCGCACCGACCCGCCGCAGGTCGTCATCCTCAACGACGCCTCCGGGAGCATGCAGACGCGTGACGTGGTCCGCACCAACAATATAGTCACCCGGGCCGACTGGCTCGAGGCCCAAACCAAGCGCGAGTTTTGGAAGCCGCTTGAGGCCGGCCACGACGTGTTGAGCGGGGCGTTCGCCGTGCCGCCGGACGCGGCCGCCACGAACGCGCTTGGCCAAGCGCGCGAAATCGGCACTGACCTGAGCGGCGCGCTTGGCTCGGTTCTCCGGCAGCAGAAACATCTCAAGGCCGTCCTGTTGCTGAGCGACGGCGACTGGAACCTTGGCCCCTCCCCCATCGGCGTGGCCACGCGCTACCGCGACGAGGGCATCCCGGTTTACAGCGTAGTCACCGGGCGGGACGAGCCGCTCCCCGACCTGGCGCTGGAGGAGGTCGCCGCGCCGGCGTACGGGCTGTTCGGCGAGCAGATCGCCATCCCGTACACGATCCAAAGCCACCTGCCGCGCGACGTCGCCACCGAGGTGCGGCTGATGAACGGCACCGAGCGCCTCGCCGCAAAAAAGGTCACCCTCCCGGCGAACAGCCGGTTTCGCGACTCGATCATGTGGTACCCGCGCGAGGTCGGCGAGTTCGACCTGCGGCTCGAGTTCACGGCCGAGAAGGAGGAGGAATTGAAGGACAACAACGCGGCGGCGTTTCATATCGCCGTGCGCGTGGTCAAGCTCAGCGTGCTGATCGTCGACTCGCAGCCGCGCTGGGAATACCGCTTCCTGCGCAACGCCCTCGCGCGCGACCCCGGCGTGGACCTGAGCTGCATGTTGTTCCACCCAAACATCGGCCCCGGCGGCGGGCGCGACTATCTCTCCGCCTTCCCCGGCTCGCGCGAGATGCTCACGCGCTACGACGTGGTGTTCCTTGGCGACGTCGGTGTCGGCAACGGGCAGTTGAGCGAGAAGGACGCCGAACTGATCAAGGGCCTTGTCGAGCAGCAGGGCAGCGGGCTGGTCTTCATGCCGGGCCGGCGCGGCAACCACCTCTCGCTGATGGACAGCCCGCTCAAGGAGCTGATGCCGGTTGAGCTCGACGACGCCAACCCCACCGGTGTCGGCCTGCAGAACGAGTCGGTGCTCACGCTCTCGAGCCGGGGCCGCGGCCACCTGCTCACCCGCTTCGACGCCGACGAGATGGTCAACGACCAAATCTGGAAAATGCTCCCCGGTTTTTACTGGTCCGCCGGCGTGACCAGAAGCCGGCCCGGCAGCGAGGTGCTCGCCGTGCACCCGGAGCGGCGCAATCAGTTCGGCCGCATCCCGCTGCTGGCCATTCGCGATGCCGGGCGTGGCAAGGTGCTGTTCATGGGCACCGACAGCGCGTGGCGCTGGCGGCGCGGCGTCGAGGACAAGTTTCATTACCGGTTCTGGAGCCAGATCGCCCGCTGGATGGCGCACAAGCGGCACCTTGCCGAGAAGGAGGGCATCCGGCTAAGCTACACGCCGGAGACGCCCAAGGTCGGCGACCGCGTGTTCCTGCAGGCGACCGTGCTCGATGAGGCCGGCTTCCCGCTGGAGAACGGCGAGGTCAACGGCACGATCGTCTCGCCCGCCGGTCAGGACGAGCAACTGGAGCTGACGGAAGTCGCCGGCGGCTGGGGTGTTTACAGCGCGGAGTTTTTGCCGCAATCAGGCGGGCCGTTCGAGATCACCATCGACGCCCCCAAACAGGGGCGAAGGCTCGCGACCAAGCTGGCCGTCGCCCTGCCCCAGCGCGAAAAACGGGGCCGCCCGGTGAACCGCCCGGTGCTCGCCGAGATCGCCTCCCTCACCGGCGGCGAGAGCGTCAACACCGCCGACCTCGACGATGTCATCAAGCGGATTTCCGTCCTCCCCGAGCCCAAGACCGCCCAGCTCCGCACCCGCCTCTGGAGCAACCCGTGGTGGGGCGGCGCCATCCTGCTGCTGCTGCTCGTCTACTGGATCGGCCGCAAACTGTCGGGCTTGGTTTAGGGGAGCACCCGCGGCTCGCGTGTGGATTTCGGCGGCCCGCCGAAATACGCCTTGGCGAGCCGCGTGCGCTCCCCATCGCCAATGCGCTCGGCCAAGCGGGGTGTTTAAATCCTCCTCGTCCTCGTACCTCCTCCCTCGTACTCGGTCGTTGTTCGATGACGTGGCACGATGACGTGGACGTATAAAGGGGTCAGTCCCGAATGGCACTCAGATAAGGACTCCTTTCGATGAAAAAACTGTAAAAAACACCTGATAAATCGTCGATCCCCCGCCTTATCTAAGTGCCATTCGGGGCAGTCCCGGCAATTAACAGTTGGTGAAAGCTGGCTTTGTACGTGAATGTTTCCTGTTGATTTATTATTGACAGGCAAACGGTGGCACATTCGTTGTCGCTGGCCAACTCGTCCTTCCTTGGCCAAGGGCGTTCACCCTCATCCGGCCTTCGGCCACCTTCTCCCGTGAGAGAGAAGGAATCGCTTGGCTTTATTCGCGTGAAACCGCAGTTGAAACGATGCGCTTGGCCAAGCGCGTTGCTCAGCTCTGGGTGTCTTCGGGGACGGCGGCGTCCTGGTCGGCGGCGTCTTCGCTGATGACGGGGGCGATAGCCTGGAGCTGGTCCTTGCCGTGGAGGTTGATGAGCTTGACGCCCTGGGCGTTGCGCCCGGTCATCCGGATGTGCTCGACGCCGGTGCGCACCATCTGCCCGCCGACGGTGATGAGCATGATCTCGTCGTTCGATTTCACGGCCAGCGCGCCGCAGACTCCGCCGGTCTTGGCGGTGGTCTTCATGGTGATGATGCCCTTGCCGCCGCGCGACTGCACGCGGTACTCGTCGAAGCCGGTGCGCTTGCCGATGCCGTTCTCGCCGGCGACGAGCAGCGTGGCCTCCTTCGCGACGATGGCCGCGGCGACGAGCCGGTCTTTGGTGCCGAGCCGGATGCCGCGCACGCCGGCGGCGGTGCGGCCCATCGAGCGGACGTTCTCCTCGTTGAAGCGGATGCTCTTGCCGCCGCTGGTGATCAGCACGACCTCGTCGTGGCCGGTGGTCAGCTTGACGGTGATGAGCCGGTCGCCGTCGTTGATGCCGATGGCGTTGATGCCGGTGCGGCGGACGTTGGCGTAGGCGCTGAGGGCGGTCTTCTTCACCGTGCCGCTCTCGGTGGCGAAGAAGAGGAATCGTTCCTGCTGCCAGGTGAGGTCGTTCTTGTTGGCGTCCTGCTGCGACTCAACCCGGATGAGCGCCGCGATCTTTTCGCCGGACTGCAGCTCGAGCAGGTTGGCGATGTTGCGCCCCTTGGCCGAGCGGCCCATGTCGGGAATCTCGTGCACGCGCCGGACATATACGCGCCCGGTGGTGGTGAAGAACATGAGGTAGTCGTGCGTGCTGGCGGTGAACAGGTGCTCGATGAAGTCGTCGCCCTCCCCCTGCACGACCGATTCCTTGCGCGTGCCCATGCCGATGACGCCCTTGCCGCCACGGCGCTGGGCGCGGTAGGAGCTGACGTTGGTGCGCTTGATGAGGCCGTTGTGCGTGAGGGTGATGATGACCCCTTCGTTGGCGATGAGGTCCTCGATCGCCATGTCGCCCTCGTCGGGGACAATGTCGGTGCGGCGCGGCGTGGCGTACTTGTCTTTAATCTCCGTGAGGTCGTCCTTGATGATGGCCAGCACGCGATCCTCGCGGGCGATGATGTCCATCAAGTCCTCGATCTTGACGAGCAGCTCGTCGTACTCGGCCTTGATCTTGTCCTGCTCGAGGCCGGTCAATTGGTACAACCGCAGGTCGAGGATGGAGTTCACCTGTGCCTCGCTTAGCAGATAAAAACCGCCCTTGATGCGCTCCTTGTTGCGGACCTTGACGCCCCATTTCTTGAGCACCTTCTCCGGGAACTCGAACGCCAGCAGCTTGACACGGGCCTCGTCGCGGTTCTTTGAGTTGCGGATGATGCGGATGAACTCGTCGAGGTTGGCGAGCGCGCAGAGGTAGCCCTCGAGCGTCTCGGCGCGCGCCTCGGCCTTGGCCAGCTCAAAGCGCGTGCGGCGCAGGATGACCTCGCGGCGATGCTCAATGTAGGCATTGATCAGCTCCTTGAGGTTCATCGTCTTGGGCCGGCCGTGGTCGATCGCCAGCATGTTCACGCTGAACGACGTGGCCAGTTGCGTGAACTTGTACAGCTTGTTGATGACCACCTTGGGCACCGCGTCGCGCTTGAGCTCGACGACCACGCGCGTATTCTCGTCCGACTCGTCGCGCACGGCGGAGATGTCGGTGACCGTCTTGTTGTTGGCTAGCTCCGCGATCTTTTGGACGAGCGTGGCGCGGTTGACCATGTACGGAATCTGCGTGATGACGATCTGCTCGCGGTTCCCTTTCATCTGCTCGACACCGACGCGACCGCGCTGCTTGACGCTGCCCCGGCCGGTCTTGAAATAGTCGCGAATTGGGTCCAGCCCGACGGCGAGACAGCCAGTCGGGAAGTCCGGCCCCTTGATGAACTGCATCAGGCCCTCGATGCTGATGTCCGGATCATCAATCTGCGCACAGATGCCGTCGACGATTTCGCCGAGGTTGTGCGGCGCAATACTGGTCGCCATGCCAACGGCGATGCCGGTGCCGCCGTTGACCAACAGGTTCGGGAACGCCGCCGGGAACACAGTCGGCTCCTCGCGGGTCTCGTCGTAGTTGGGCATCCAATCGACGGTGTCCTTGTCCATGTCGATCATCAGCGCGTGGCCAAGGTGCGTGAGGCGCGCCTCGGTGTAACGCATGGCGGCCGGTGGGTCGCCCTCGACGGAGCCGAAGTTCCCCTGCCCGTCCACGAGCGTGCCGCGCATCGACCACGGCTGCGCCATGTTGACGAGCGTCGGGTAAATCGTTGCCTCACCGTGCGGGTGATAGTTGCCGCTCGTGTCGCCGCAAATCTTGGCGCATTTGCGGTAATGCCGGCCGGGAGAGAGGTTCAGGTCGTGCATCGCCAGCAGGATCCGGCGCTGCGACGGCTTGAGCCCGTCGCGGGCATCCGGCAGTGCACGCGAAATGATCACCGACATCGAGTAGTCAAGAAACGAGTTCTTGATCTCGTCGGCGACGTTGATCTTCTGGATTTTCTCGCTGGCCGCGAACAGCGGCGTGTTGCTTGCGGGTAACGGGTCGTTGTCCTTGGAATCTGCCATCGGTCTCTAAAAAGTTTCCTGCGGGTTGGTCGGGGTCAAACGTCGAGGTTGCGGACGTTCAGTGCGTTTTCCTGGATAAAATGCCGGCGCGGCTCGACCTCCTCGCCCATGAGCCGGGTAAACATCTCGTCCGCCTCGACGGCGTCTGTCTCCTCCACGCGCAGCAGCTTGCGCGTCTCCGGCGACATGGTCGTCTCGAACAGCTCCTTCGGGTTCATCTCGCCCAGGCCCTTGAATCGCTGGATCTGCAGTCCCTTCCGGCCGACGTCCACGATCGCCTCGAGGATTTCCGAGATGGAAAACAACCGGCGCGCGATGGCGTTGTCGCCCTCGCCCTGGATGATCTCGAACAGCGGCTCGTCCTGCGCCGAGTAATGATCGACGCTCAAGCCCTTGCGGTTGAGCTTGGCCAGTATCTCCTCAATCGCCGTGTGCTCGTGCAGCTCCACGTGTCGCGCACGCCGGCGCGCTCCCTCTTTTTTCTTCGACTTGCGACCGCGCCCGGCCGGCTCGGCCACAGACTCCACGGTCTCGGATATTCCCTCCGCTTGGCCAACCGCCTCGTCTTCCTCCTCGTCGTCTTCGCCAAACAGGCCAAGGTCGGGGTTCGCCTGGCCAAACTTGGCCAAGGCCGCCTCGCTTTGAAAATAATGAACCGTCTCCTTGTTGCCTTCCCAAATCTTCACCAAGTGGCTTGGGAGCAGTTTCTTCTTCGCGTCGCGCTGCTCGAGGTACTCAGTGAAGTCGCCACCGTGACGCTGGATCGCCCGCGCGAATTTGTCGAGCGACTGCAACAACTCGAGAATCTCGCCCAACTGTTTCTTCGCCACCTCCTTGTCGTTCTCCAGGCTGAGCAGGCGCACATCCTCCGCCCCGAGACCGAGCAGCAGCTTGGTCATCTGAGCATCGTCGTCGATGTACTCGATCCGCTTCTTGCGCGTGACCTTGTAGAGCGGCGGCTGGGCAATGTACACGAAGCCCTGTTTCACCAGTTGCGGCATCTGCCGGTACAAAAACGTCAGCAGCAGCGTGCGGATGTGCGAGCCGTCCACGTCGGCGTCCGTCATGATGATGATCTTGTGGTAGCGCAGCTTCTCGATGTTGAACGCCCCCTCCCCCTCGCCGGAGCCGATGCCGGTGCCGACCGCCGTGATCATCGTGCGGATCTCGCGGTTCTCGAGCACCTTATCGAGGCGTGCCTTCTCCACGTTGATCAGCTTGCCGCGGATCGGCAAAATTGCCTGGAACTTCCGGTCGCGCCCCTGCTTGGCCGAGCCGCCTGCCGAGTCGCCCTCCACGATGTACAACTCGGTGTTGGCCGGATCGCGATCGGAGCAGTCGGCCAGTTTGCCCGGCAACCCGCCGCCGGTCATCGCCGTTTTGCGCACGGTGTCGCGGGCCTTGCGGGCCGCCTCGCGGGCGCGGGCTGCGGTTAGGCATTTGTCGACGATCTTCTTGCCAAGTGCCGGAGTGCTGTCGAAATAGCCCATCAACCCCTCGTACACGATCGACGACACGATGCCCTCCACCTCGCCATTCACCAGCTTGACTTTGGTCTGCGACTCGAAACGCGGATTCGGCAGCTTGACGCTCAGGATGCAGATCAACCCCTCGCGCACGTCGTCGCCGGAGAGGCTCGGATCCTTTTCCTTCAGCAGCTTGTTCGCCTTGGCGTACTGGTTGATCGCCCGCGTGAGCGCCGTCCGAAAACCGGTCAGGTGCGTGCCGCCGTCGGAGTTGGCAATCGAGTTGGCGAAGCACAGAATCTGGTCGTTGTAGCTCGAGTTATACTGCATCACGCAGTCCACGATGACTTCGTCCTTGGTCGAGTGAAACGCGATCGGCTTGGAGTGGATCACCTGCTTGTTCTCGCCGATCTGCTTGACGAACTGCACGATGCCGTCCTTGTAATAGAACGTCTCCGTCTTGCCTTCCTCCCGCTCGTCCGCCAGCACAATCGTGACGCCCGGATTCAGGAACGCCAACTCGCGAAGCCGATGGTGCAGAATCTCCGCCTTATACTCAGTCGTGATTGAGAAAATTTCCGGATCCGGGAGGAATGTGATCTTCGTGCCAGTCTTGTTTGTCTTGCCGATGACATGGAGCGTTTTGACGGTCTTGCCCTGAGCAAACTCGATGTAATGCACCTCGCCGTCGCGATAGATTTCCGCCTTGAACCAGATCGACAGCGCGTTCACGCACTTGGCACCGACCCCGTGCAACCCGCCGGAATACTTGTACGCCCCCTGGCCAAACTTGCCGCCAGCGTGCAGGTTGGTGAGCACCAGCTCGACCGCCGGCATCTTGAATTTCTTGTGCATGTCCACCGGGATGCCGCGGCCGTCGTCCTCCACCGACACCGAACCGTCCACGTGGATCACCACCTTGATCTTGTCGCAATAGCCGGCCAGGTGCTCGTCGATCGAGTTGTCGAGCACCTCATAAACACAGTGATGAAGTCCTTTTTCGTCAGGGTCGCCGATGTACATCCCCGGCCGCTTCCGCACGGCCTCCAGACCCTCGAGTTTGTCAATTTTGGTTGCGTCGTACCGGTCGGTACTAGCTGTCTTTTTAGGCACTTTTTTCTGTCTAATGGGATTCAAAACGGGGAAGGAAGCTCGCTGAAATACCGATCCAAAACGATCCTCCCCGCAAACGACAATTTATACCCAAAAACACCCCCACTTTACAACCCTTAAATCCATTATTCTCAAACAATTAAAATGCGATATCTTGTGGCCACTTCACTAATGCACACACAAGATATTGTGTTTCCCGTGGTTTTCCACTCAAGCCAAGCCAAGCGCTTGGCCAACCACCGGTAAAAAGGCCGTTTTCACGGCTTTTTTGACGAACTTGAACCGGAATCAAGCCGCTTGGCCAAAGCGGCCAACGAGGGAACTTTATCCGCAAATTTCGTAGATGTTCGCAGATCAACAAATGCCAATCCATCTGCGCCAATCTGCGTCATCTGCGGATGCCCCTCCGCTTGGCCAAGCGGTTGTGGAAAAGTTATTTTTCAATTGTCAAAATATCCCCAATGTGCCATCAATGGCTTGCCGAAAACAATCCTGACCGATGAACGAATCCAAATACCCCAAGTCACTCTCCATCCTGCTGGCGCTGAACCTCTGCCTCCTGCTGACGATGCTGATCCTTTCCATGGACGAGATCGGGGACGGGGCGAAGTTCGTGACCGGTATGACGGGAATGCAGTCGATCGTGTTGGCGCTTGGCCTCGGGCTGATCGCCCTGCCCAAGGCCAAGGGCAAGCGGCGCGGGATGCTTGGCATTCTGGGCGTGGCCATCGTCGCCCCGGTGATCATTCTGTCTTGCGGCCATCTTCTGGCGGAGTCCGGGGGCATGGGCAGGACGGATCAGCGGGTGTTCACCCTGCTCTGCTTTTACGCCGCCGCCGTTCCGCTCCTGATCCTGAGCATAGGCGTCGTGCATGACGGCTGGGGCGCGAACCCGAATTCCGTCCGAAGGCAATGTTTTCTGTATCTTTGTTTCCTGCTGGGCGTGGCGGGGGTGGTCGTGAACGATAAAGACTTGGGGCCTACCTCCTACTTGGCAATCGGTTTTGCCATGATCTCGCAATCGTTACTCCTGATTTGTCTGCCAATCATGAAGGGATGTCGGCTGCGACTGATCGGCATGGGTATCGTGACAATCATCGGCCCAATCATGGTGGCCGTGGTCGCCGACAGGATCGCGAAGGATCAATTTAATCTTAGAAGTGGCGACAGGTTTGACATGGTGATGCTGATTTTTTTCGCGGCGGCGATTGTGCTGAGCCTCCTCGCGCTGTTTTGGCTGCGGCATGGATGGATCGCGGAGGAGGCCAAGCGCAAGGTCGGGGTCTCGGGCAACATCGTCCTCGCGCTGAACCTCATCGCGCCGCTTGGCCTTTATGCGCTGGCGCTTGGCCTCACGGACGGGGGGCTCCGTGATGAAGGTTTGCTGCTGCTGGTTCCCGGCTGGTTGTTCTTCGCCGGTCTGGCCCTGATGGCCCTCGGGCGCGCCGGGGGCGGTCTGCCGCCGGTCAAGCCGCTTCGTGGCTCCGGCGAAATGTCGTTCCTCATCGGCACGGCGATGCTGTCGGTGGCAATCCTCATCGGCGAAACCCGGGGCGATGAGCGGTCGCTCTTTGTTGCCATTGGGTTTGGCCTCCTTGGTTTCCTTGCGCTGCACCATGTGATGCGCGGGTTCGTTTCGCGCTGGGTACGCGATTCCGTTCAACGGTTCCTGTTCAAGTGGACGGTGCGCGGCGTGCCGGCTCTCATCGCGCTGGCCATCGTCGGGGTGTCCGCCTACTACGCACTCGGCAAAACCATGGCGAATAGCGCCTTGGCCAAGTACAAGGCCGCCAGCGAGGCGGAAGGGTGGAGTTACGACATCAACGATTACATCGGCGAAGTCCCGGCCGATGACGAAAACTTTTTCATGGCCAAGCCGTTCAGCGGTTTCCTATACACCCAGAATGTCGGCGAGAAGGCGGTCTACCTCAACCCTTCCATCAAGACAAACGTTGAAGCCATTCTGGATTTGAGGGTTTTTCCAAGGCGCCGAATCCCGGAAAAACCATATGGGGCATCGATTACAAAGATCGTTCATCTGGGAGACTTTGCCGACCAGCTTCGTGTGGGAGAAGGCCGCAGAGAGGCGATTTCTCCCATGGAAGGAACCGACCGGGAGGTGATCGATCAATATTTCGCCCAATTCGACGGCCTGCTCCGCGACCTGCGCGAGGCAGTCAAGCGGCCGAAGCAGAATTTCCCGTATCCGTTCGAGAACGGCGCCGATTTCCATGTGCCGCACTTGGCCAAATTCAAGGGACTTACCCTAGTTCTTTGGCATTCGGCCCCGATCAAGCTTGCCCGGGGCGACGGCGGCGGGGCGATGGAGGATGTGCGGCTTCAGTTCCGGCTGTTCGAGGTGACAGGAAGCGACATTTATCTGATTGGCCAACTGGTGCACACCGCGATTGGTCACATCATCGTGGACGGACTCATCGCCGGGCTGCACTTGGGCCAATGGAATGACGAACAACTGGCGGAGTGGGACAAACTCCTCACCCTCGACAAGGACTATCTCAAACAATGGGAACGCTGCATGCATAGCGAGCGGTTGATGACCACCATGACGATCGAAAGCGTGATCAACGGTGAAACGAAAGGGTCTGCGGGCGAATTTATCAAGGACACTAGATGGATCCCAAGGCAATGGCTGGTGAAGGACTTGATCTTCTACGACACCACGATGAAGCAGTATACCGAGTTGATCCGGGAGGCCGCGGATACCGGCAGGATCGACCGGGAAAAATTCAACCTACATTTCTCAAAGGCCGAGGCAACCAGCGAACAAAAAATGTATCCATTCAGCCGGATGATGTTGCCTGTCATGGGAAATACCATGGCCAAGGCCGGACGATTGATGAACCACTTTTCCGCCGCACGGCTGGGCATTGCCATCGAGCGGTATCGACGCGCGAAGGGCGACCTGCCTGGCGACCTCGGCGAACTGGTGCCGGACTACATCGCCGCCCTGCCGATCGACACCCTGACCGGCAAACCGCTGGCGTGGGAACACCACGGCAGTCCCCGCTACAAGATCTCCATCGACGACACTGACGTTGCGCAGCCATGGATTTACGACGCCGTCCTCGCCGCGATCCATGCGGGTGACCTCGGCCAACTCAAGGCGTTCGCCGAGAAAGGCTGGAAGATCACCCGGCCCGAGCCCGGCTCAACCCAGCCGCCGGAAAGCGAATCGGACATGGCCGGGATGATGATGCCGGGGATGTCCGGCAAGTCGAAAACGATCGACTTCAGCGCATCGGAAACGGAAATCCTCTCGCAACAAAACGCGCTGCACCACGCCGTACACAGCGGCAATATCGAAATGCTGCTATGGCTCATCGAGCAGGGGGTGGACACAAACGGCAAAGCGAAGATTTGGACTCCCCCGAATGTGGATGAGTCGCCGGGAGATGACTTCTTTGTTTTCAGCGTTAGCATTTTTGACGATTCACCCCAACGAACCGTGCTGGAGTTTGCCGTCAGCGAACAGGACGCCGAAATGGTCACTGCGCTGCTCGACGCCGGGGTGCTCCCCATCGAGGCCGATGAAGAACCGGAAAGCCCCGCCACCCCGGACACCCCGCCCGGGATGGACCTGCCCGGGATGATGGGTGGCATGCCGGGTATGATGCCTGGGATGATGAACCCTTACGGGATGATGGGCATGGGCATGCCGGGGATGGGGATGCCGTTCCCGGAGTCGCCAACGGCATTCGAGTTGGCCAACACCAACATACTTCCCCTGCTCTTGGCCAAGGTGCCGGAATCGTTGATGCCAAAAGCATTCGAGGAGGGCGGCGACGTTTCGCTCCTCCGAAAGACCTTGGCTAAAAGTGACTTTGCCAAGGCTCGCCTGTTGATTGCGAGAGGCGCCGACGTCAACCACCCGGTCCCCGGCACGGAACCGGCCAAGCCGGACCTTGGTAGCCCGGACAACTCGGGATCGCCGCTTGGCCAAGGGATGGTCCCGGGAATGATGCCGGGCATGATGGGCATGGGCATGGGCATGCCGGGCATGAACCCGTACGGGATGATGATGCCGGGCATGATGGGCATGGGGATGATGGAGGACACCAACAAGGTGGAGTTGGCGGAATTGTCCGTCGTCTCGCAGGCGGCGCGGGTCGGCGACTGGGCGTTTTTCAAACTGGTCATCGATCGCGGTGCCGACCCGAAACGGGGCGAGTCGGACGGGAGCACCCCGCTGCACCACGCCGCCGCCAACACGGACGGCGCGATTCTCAAGCATCTGCTGACCCAGCAACCGGACCTCGAGGCGAGGGACGACGCCGACCGGACCGCAGCCGCGCACGCCGCCCAAGCCGGCCTGCTCGACAACCTCCGTCAACTGGAACAAGCCGGCGCGAACCTGAACGACAGCAACCTCGTCAACGCCGCGATCCGCAATCTGGACAGGGAGTTGATCGCCCACTTGATCGACAGCGCGAAAAAGCCGCTGGACGAAAACTGGAACCGCGCCCTGCCGGAGTTGGAGAAAATCATCCGGCCGGAAGATTACTCCGGAGAACCGGGCAATCCCTTCGGCATGATGAATCCCATGATGATGGGAATGGGGATGATGCCTAATCGATCCCCATCCCGGTCGTTGTCCAAAGAGGAACTGGTGGCGAACGCCCGGGCCATCGCGACGCTGCTGCTCGAGAACGGCCTGACGTCCGCCAAACTTAAAACCCCCGCCGACATCACCAACCTCACACGAGCCAAGCCGGAGGCAGAATCAAACGAATAATCTCCCGGCCAAGCGCTTGGCCAAGCGCGACTGTTTCAGGACAGATCATCCGCAGATTTCGCAGATGTTCGCAGATCACAAGCACCGACCCCATCTGCGCCGATCTGCGTCATCTGCGGATGAAAAACGGAACGAATTTTCCGGCCAAGCGGGGGGAGGGTTACTTGGACTTGGAGAGGACGATGAACCAGGCAGAGTCGGACTCGGTGTTGCCGGCAAGCACCATATGGCTGCCGGGCTTCAGGTTTTGGGTTTTTTGAACCAGCATCTTGCCCTTGCTGAACAGACTGACGGCGACCTTGCCGTTCTTCTTGTTGGTGACCTTGATCGAGGCGGCCCGGCTCAGCTTGGCGGACTTGGTGGATGCATCGGCGATGGTCATCCGCTTCGAGTGCAGCTCGTAGTAATGCTTCCACTTGAACACCTGGGCCAGTTTCTTCTTGATGGCGGCCGAAGCCTCCATCCGGTCTTTCTGCTCCTTGCTGGTGCCGAGCACGAGGCGGGCCTGCACGGAGATCGAGTCGGCTTGCGCCGCAATATGGCCATTGGCGGCAATCAGCAGCGTGGCGACCATGACGGTGAAACGTTTCATCGGGAGCTGGAGCGCGATCGGGGCATCGCAAAGGGGTGTCTAGTGGGAAGGCGGAGGCTAATCAAGCCAAAGTTGAAGGGTGTCGGGTCGAAGATCGATGGCGTAGTCGAGCCAGACGATGCTCATGTTATCGTCCCCGGTGTTAAAAGTCATCACGTCGATCTCGTCGGCGGACAACTCCAGTTCGTGGTCGCTGCCCAGCAGGATGCCGAGGTCGGGCGGCCCGTTGTGCCGCGAGGGCGAGGTCAGCAGCAGAAGGATGCAGCCCAAGCCGGCCAGCGGGGTCACCCAGCGCAGCAGCGAGCCCATGCCGGAGGCCGGCCTGGCCAAGCGCTTGGCCTGCCGCTCTTCGTACTGAATGGCATTTGAGATTTGGCTCCAGTGGAAGTCGCCCGGCTCCGGCAGCGGGCGCGGCAACTCGGCGCCGTGCATCAGCCCGCGCACGGCGGTGAGCCGGGCGTGCAGCTCCCGCAACGCGTCATCCCCCTCGATGCGCGTGCGCAACGCCTCCGCCTCGGTGCCGGTGAGTTCACCGTCCACGAGGGCTTGCACTCTCAGTTCTGTCTCGTTCTCGTTCATTCGATTAATCCGTCCCGTTTCAGCGTTTCGTTCAGCAGGCTGGCCAGTCGTTTCCGGGCGTAAAACAACCGCGACATGACGGTCCCGATGGAGGTACCCATCTTCCCGGCGATCTCCCGGTACTCGAGTTGCTCGAACTCGTACAGGACGATCACCGTGCGGTGCTTGTCCGAAAGCTTGGCCAAGGCAGCGTCGATTCGTTCCCTCAATTCCTGACGGTCCAATCCCTCGACCGGGTCGACCGTCTCCATCTCGAGCCGGTTCTCGACCGGGCCAGTGGTTTCCTCCATCGCCTCGATGGAGTCCATCCGCGCCCGCTTCTGCCGCCGCAACTCGTCGAGGCAGAGGTTGGTGACGATCCGGCTCAGCCAGGTCGGAAAACTGGCCTCGCCATGGAACTGGTCGAGACGCTGCCACGCCTTAACCCACGCGTTCTGGGAAAGATCCACCGCGAGATCCTCGTTGCGCATGACGCTGTAGGCGCGGACGTAGATGCGGTCGCGGTGCCGTGAAACCAGTTCCTCAAAGGCCGACATGTCGCCCGCCTTGGCCCACTCGACCAGTTGCGGATCTTCCGCCGAGGAATATGCTGGTTCTTCCGGCATTTCAGGTGACGCGCCCGGCCACGGGCTTATTCAAGGTGCCTACAACTTTCCCTTTGTGCTGGGTAGTTGCCCGGCGATTCGCGGGTCGCGCTGACAAGCCGCGTCGGCCGCCCGGGCGAACGCCTTGAACAGCGCCTCGACGATGTGGTGCGGCTCGTCGCCATACAGCAATTCGAGGTGCAGGTTGCACCGGGAGTCGTTGGTGAACGCCTGGAAAAACTCCTTCGCCAGCCCGAAGCGGAACACCGACGACATGTCCTGTGTCTTGTCGGCGTCGGTGACGCCCTTCTGGTGGTGTTTGGCCAAGCCGCGCCACACAAGGTGTGGCCGGTTGCTGAAATCGATCACGCACCGTGCGAGGCATTCGTCCATCGGCACGTACGCCTCGCCGGTGAACGGGTTGCGCGGGTCGAACCCGGTGCCGTAACGCCGCACGCCCTTCTTGTCGCCCAGCGCCTCGACGAACGCCTGCCCCAGCGCGATGCCGCAATCCTCGACGGTGTGGTGGTGGTCCACCTCGACGTCGCCGTTGCAACGCAGGTTCAGATCCATCGTCGCGTGCTTGGCGAACAACGTCAGCATGTGATCGAAGAACGGGATGCCGGTGTCGATTTTCGATTTGCCTCTGCCGTCGATGTTCAGGCTGAGCCGGATCTTCGTCTCCGCGGTGTCGCGTTTGATCTGTGCCTTGCGCGGCTGCATGGTTGAGTTGTTCGCTTGGCCAAGCGGCGTCACTGCTCGAGAGCCGCGAGGAACCGCTCGGCATCGATCGCGGCGGCGCACCCCTGGCCGGCCGCCGTGACCGCCTGCCGGTAAACGTGGTCGGAGCAGTCGCCCGCCACGAACACGCCGGCAACATTGGTTTCCTGCCCGCGCTTGGGCAAGATATAACCGGCGTCGTTCATGTCGATCACGCCCCGGAAGAGCTGCGTGTTCGGCACGTGCCCGATCGCAATGAACAACCCGGCGCAGTCGAGGGTACTCTCCTCGCCCGACGGGTTGTCGCGCACCTTCACCCCGGTCACTTTGTCCTGTGCGACATCCAGCACCTCGGTGACCTCTGAATGCCATACCGGCTCAATCTTGTCGTTGGCCAGAGTCCGTTCAGCCATGATTTTTGACGCCCGCAGCTCGTCGCGCCTATGCACGAGGTAAACTTTTGAAGCAAAACGGGTTAGATACGTCGCCTCCTCGCAGGCGGAGTCGCCGCCGCCGACCACCACCAGCGGCTGGTTGCGGAACATCGGCAAGGCACCGTCGCAGGTCGCGCAATACGTGACACCCTTTTTTTCCAGCTTGGCCTCGCTCTCCAGCCCGAGGTGACGATGCCCCGCGCCGCTGGCGATGATCACGGTCTGCGTCTCCATTTCACCGCCGTCCACGGTCAGCTTGAGCGGTTGGCCAGCGAAATCAATCGACTCGACCGTGCTGCCAAACCGGATCTTCGCCCCGAACCGCTCGGCCTGCTGCTGCATCTCCATCATCAATGCCGTGCCGTCGATGCCGTTGGCGAAGCCGGGGTAATTCTCGACGATGCTCGTCGTGGTGAGCAGCCCGCCCGGCAACGCGCCGGTCAGCACCACCGGCTCGAGGTTGGCCCGTGCGGTGTAAATTGCGGCAGTCAACCCGGCGCAACCGGATCCGATGATGATGACCTTCTCCATGCAGGCCGGGGACGGTAGTGACGCAACCGCCCTTTGGCAAGCCAAGCGGAACGCCGGGGGAGGGACGAGTTCCACCTCGTCCGAAACTTTTTTCAGTCACGCCTTACGGGCTTTAGTTTGGGAGCGAGGTGCAACTCGCCCCTCCCCCCGCTTGGCCAAGCGGCGGGCTCAAAGCCCGATGAGCCGCTTGACGGCGTCGGTCTCCGGGGCGACGACGGTTGGCTCGAAGCCGGCGACGCGGATGGCGTTGTCCGGATCCTTCAGGCCATGGCCGGTGAGCGTGGCGACGACCTTGCTGCCAGCCGGGATCAACCCGTCACGCACGCTGTGGCTCAGCCCGGCGAGCGACGCCGCGCTAGCCGGCTCGGCGAACACACCCTCGGTTCGCGCCGCCAGTTTGTACGCCGCCAAAATCTCCTCGTCGGTCACCTTGGCAATCTGGCCGTTGGATTCCTTCAGGGCGTTCACCGCGCCGTCCCAACTGGCCGGGTTGCCGATGCGGATGGCGGTGGCCACCGTCTGCGGATTCTCGATCGGCCGGCCCACGACCAGCGGTGCCGCGTTGGCGGCCTGGAATCCGAACATCCTCGGCACCGCCTTGGCCAAGCCGGCGTCGCGGTATTCGGTGTAGCCGCGCCAGTAGGCGGTGATGTTTCCGGCGTTGCCGACCGGCAGCAAATGAAAGTCCGGCGCTTGGCCAAGCTGGTCGACCACCTCGAACGCCGCCGTCTTTTGCCCCTCGATCCGCACCGGGTTGATGCTGTTCACGACCTCCACCTGGCCGGTCTCGCCCAACTCGCGGACGATCCGCAGCGCGTCGTCGAAGTTGCCCTCGATCGCGATCGTCATCGCGCCGTGCATCAGCGCCTGCGCCAGTTTGCCCTGCGCGATCTTGCCGTGCGGCAGCAGCACCACGCACTTCATCCCGGCGCGGGCCGCGTAGGCCGCCGCCGATGCGGAGGTGTTTCCAGTGCTGGCGCAAATGACCACCTCCGCGCCGCGCTCCAAGGCCTTCGACACGGCCAGCGTCATGCCGCGATCCTTGAACGAAGCGGTCGGGTTCAGGCCCTCGTACTTGAGGTACAACTCGATCTCGCCGCCGATCTCGCGGGCCAGGCGGTCGGCACGAATCAGCGGCGTGTTGCCCTCGAGCAGCGACACAACCGGCGTCGAGTCGTCTACCGGCAAGTACGCCGCAAACCGGCGGATCAACCCCTGCCAGGCAACCGGTATGTTGGTGACGTCCCGGCTCATGGTCATTCGAAGGTTTCCACTCGGATCATGGTTGGCTTTGCTTTCACGGCGGATAGCCGTGCGATTTTCTTGAGCGCCTGCCGCATGGCCGCATCCGGCGCGTCGTGGAGCATCATGATCAACGGCACGCTCTCGCCGACGTGCCCCTCCGGCTGGATCACTGAGCAGATGCCGATCTTGGCCCCGCCGAGGATGGCCGCGATCTTGGCCAGTGTCCCCGGCCGGTCGATCACGCTCAGGCGCAGATAAAACGGGCTGACCGCCCGGTCCATCGGCAGCACCGCGCCATCCTGCTCGTGCGGCACGAACGGCGGCACGCGGCCGAGGCTGCCGTGTTTCAGGTCGAGCGCCGCGTCGGCCAGGTCGCTCAACACCGCGCTGGCCGTGGCGTCCGCGCCGGCGCCCTGCCCGTAATGCAGCGTGTCGCCAACGATGTCGCCCCGCACGAGGATGGCGTTGTACACACCGCTGACATTGGCCAGCACGTGCGTCTCCGGCACGAGCGCCGGGTGGACGGCGATCTGCACCTTGCCGCCCCGTTTCTTCACGATGCCAAGCAGCTTGATGCAGTAGCCCAGCCGCCGCGCGAACTGGATGTCCAGCGGCGTGATGTGCCGGATGCCCTCGACAAAAATCTGCCCCGGCTTCACCCAGAACCCGTGCGCCAGCGAGGCGAGGATGCCGGTCTTGTGCTGCGCGTCGAACCCGTCGACATCCAGCGACGGCTCGGCCTCGGCGTAGCCCATCCGCTGCGCGTCCTCCAGCGCGGCGGCAAACTCCATCCCCACCGCCTCCATTTGCGTGAGGATGTAATTGCAGGTGCCGTTGAGAATGCCGTACAGCCTCCGGATGCGGTTGCCGCTAAGGCCCTCACGGAGCGACTTGATGATCGGGATGCCGCCCGCGACCGACGCTTCATAATAAAGGTTGCCGCCGTTCTTCTCCACGAGCCGAAAGATCGACTCGCCGTGCGCGGAGATCAGCGCCTTGTTGGCGGTGATGACCGGCTTGCCCAGCTTGAGCGCCTCGGTGACGACCCGGCGCGCCGTGGTCGTGCCGCCCATCAACTCCACCACCACGTCGATCTTCGGGTCGCGCACCAGCGCCTCCCAGTCGGTCGTGACGAGGCCCTTGGCCAACCGAGTCGGCCGGGCCTTGCGCGGGTTTCGCACCGCCACGCCGCCGAGCGACAGGCGCACGCCGAGGCGCGAGCCCATCAGCGCGCCGTTGTGGGCCAAGCCGTTCACCACACCGCTGCCCACCGTGCCGCACCCAACCAAGCCTATGTTCACCTTCCGCATTTCCGGGCCGCGGAGAGTGACGGCAAAGCGGACTTGGCTCAATTTATTTTTCCGGGCCGCCCGCCTGGCCAAGCGCGGCATCCAGCAGCCCGGCGGCGTATTCCCCCGCGCCCGGCTCGCCCGATTCCCTTGGCCCGGCGACGTTGAGCACCGCGACGCCGTGCTCCGCGATGAATCGCCGCAGCGACTCCGCCTGAGCCGGCAAGTCGCCGTCGGTTTGCGTCACAATCAAGTGCGGCTTGGCCAGGCGCTTGGCCAAATCGGCCGTCAACCGCGTGCCGCCGGCCAGGCGCTTGGCCAAGCTGACGATCAACGTGCCGTCGCTGTCGCGGACGTTCCACTCGGTGCGCTGGGCCGGGTTCGCCTCCGGGGTTTCCCGCAGCGGATACCGGGCATCGATCGGCCCGTCCTCCGCCCACCGGCCCAGCGGGCACCAGCCGCCGCACGCCACGCCGTTGGCCAGCGCCCAGTCCAGCGCCGCGCGATCGACACCAGTCTGGCCGCCGGACACGATTTTCCGGATCCGGTACGGCACGCCCCCAGCCTACCGAAGCGTGCCCCGGGGAAAAATGCTTTCCCGCCGCCGCCGCTGACTTACGATGCGCCGCCGCGAAGCTTGATGAAAATCTTGGTGATCGGCGGGGGCGGCCGCGAACACGCTCTGGTTTGGAAACTGGCACAGTCGCCACGCGCCACGCAAATGTGGTGCGCCCCCGGCAACGCCGGCATCGGCGGCGAGACGCTCGCGGCCAACGGCTCGCCGGTCGAGTGCGTCGGCGTCGGCGCGGAGAACCTGCCGGCGTTGCTCGCGTTTGCCCGCGACAACCAAGCCGACCTCACCGTCGTCGGGCCGGACAACCCGCTCGCGTTGGGCATCGTTGATCAATTCTCGGCCGCCGGTCTCCGTGCCTGGGGGCCGACACAGCAGGCGGCGCAGTTTGAGTCGTCCAAAATTTTCTCGCAGGAATTCATGGATCGCAACGGCATCCCGACGATGCGCTCGGCGTCGTTCACCGACGCGTCCGGAGCCAAGGCGTTCGCCGGAGCGCTCGACGGCAAATGCGCTGTCAAGGCCGACGGACTTGCGCTCGGCAAGGGCGTGCTGATCTGCAACAACCCCGCCGAAGCCGACCGGGCGATCGACCAGATCATGACCGACCGCGCGTTCGGCGAGGCCGGCTCGAGCGTGCTGATTCAGGAACTGATCACCGGCATGGAGGTGTCACTGCACGCATTGTGCGACGGCAAAACCGCCAAGCTCTTCCCCAGCTCGCAGGATCACAAGCGCGCCCTCGACGGCGACAAAGGCCTGAACACCGGCGGCATGGGTGCCTACTCGCCGGTGCCGTTTTTGAGCGACGACAAACTCACCGAGATCGCCAACGCCGTGCTCGAGCCGTGGCTCGCCGGCTGCGCCGCGGAGGGCATCGACTTTCGCGGGATGCTTTATCCCGGCGTCATGCTCACCGACGACGGCCCGAAAGTGCTCGAGTTCAACGCCCGCTTCGGCGATCCCGAAACGCAGATTTACCTCACGCGCCTCGAGAACGACCTCGTCGACCTGCTCGAGGCGAGCATCGACGGCACGCTCGCCGGACACGAATTGCGCTGGTCGGCGCAGTCGTCCGTCTGCGTCGTGATGGCTTCCGGCGGCTACCCCGGCAGCTACGAAAAAGGCAAACCCATCACCGGCATCGCCGACGCCGACGGCCTGCCCGGCGTGAAAGTGTTCCACGCCGGAACCAAACCCGACGGCAACGACACCGTCACCAGCGGCGGCCGCGTGCTCGGCGTCACCGCACTTGGCCAAGGGCTGCAGGCCGCCCGCGACCTCGCCTACGAAGCCGCCGCAAAAATCCATTTTGATGGCGCCTTCACCCGCACCGACATCGCCGCCAAGGCGCTGAAGTGAAGGGGAGCACACGCGGCCCGCGTGTTCATTTCGGCGGCCCGCCGAAATCCCAGCCCCAACGGGGCGGCACCGGTTTGAACTGAACGATTATGCCGCCCCGTTGGGGCTTCTGTTTTTGTGGAACGCTGTTCCCGGGGCTGACGCCCCGGGCTATTTCATTTCACCCCTTCGGGGCTGGATCGATGCGCCTTGGCGGGACGCCAAGGCGGGCACGCGGGACGCATGCGCTCCCCCGGCCGAGAGTCGCTCACTCGTCGGATACCTTGACCAACCCCGAGTCGGTGACTTTTCGCGCCGACTTGCGACCGCTTGGCCAAGTGATCTCGACGCTGCGGATGCGCTTGGCCAAGCCGAGGATTTGCGTGTCGCTGTTGCGCGAGTAGCGACCGGTGCCGCCACTGGCCAAGCGGGCCGGGCCTTTGGTGCCGTCTTTGTACACCGGCCGGAGCACCGTCCCCCGGTCCGCACGCATGCGCAGCCCGGCTTGGCCAAGCGCGTTGAGGTACAGCTTCGGGCGGCCCTTGCTTTGCGCGATCAACAGGTCGGGGCGGCCGTCGTCGTTCACGTCGCCCACCGCGCTGCCGCGTTGCTCGCCGAAAATTTTGATGCCGCTGCGGTGGCCGAACACGGTCTCAAACCCGCCCTGCCCGTCGCCGAGCAGCAGCAGCCCCTCGCCGGCGTCCATCCGGTAATCCTCCAGCCGCACGGCAAAAAAATTCTGGCTGAGGAACAGGTCCTCGTTTCCGTCGCCGTCGAAGTCGGCCACGGCCGCGCCGTTGACCGGCGTGAGCTGTGCCTCGACCGGCAGCGGCTTGGCTGCAAATTTGCCGCCGCGATTGAGCAGCACCACCGAGGCGAGGTGCGACGCCTTGAGCAGGTCGGCCCCGGCGAGCTGCCCGGCGAATAGTTGCTGCAGCGTCGCACCGGCGTAACGGCGGTGCGTCGGGAAATTTTCGCGCAAGAACGGGAACAGCAACTCGAGCGTCACGAGCCGGTGCCGCGGCAGCAGCCGTTGCGCGGCCACGTCGAGCCGCGCCTCGAGCGCGTCGTAAAAACCGTCGCCGCCGATGTCGCCGTGGACAAGGTACGGCACCCGTTTTTCGCCGTGCTTGTACGGGCTGTTCAGCCCCCAGTTCCCGGCGAGCAGGTCGAACCGGCCGTCGTTGTCGAAGTCGCCGACGGCGAGCGTCTGCCAAAGGCCCGGCTGCGCGTCGAGTCCCCACGCCTTCGTCGCATCGGTGAAGTTGCCGCCGCTGTTTTTGAAAATCTTGACCGGCCCCCACTCGGTCGCCAGCGCCAGTTCCGGCAAAAAATCGTCGTCCAGATTCACGAACACGGCGGCGGTCACCAAGCCGATGTTTGCGAAAACAGCAGACTGCTTGACGTCGAGTTTCAGTCCGCCCGGACCGCCGCGCAGCAGCCACGACGAGGCCGGCTGCGGGTACTTTCCGGGGATGCCGCGACCGGCGACGAACACGTCGGGATGCCCGTCGCCATCCACGTCCGCCACGGTGATCGAGCCGGCGTCGGAGTGGTCGGCGGACGGCAATTCGATGACCTCCAGCTTGGCCGCCCCGGGCCGGAAGTATTGCAGCGATGGGGCAGTCGGCGCGGGCGAATCGTGCGCGGACACCGCCACGAGCAGGCCGTGGTCATCCGCGCCCAAGCCAAGCGCGTCGCCGGCGAGCGGGTGGCCAAACGCCGGTTCGTCCAGCTTGGCCAAGCGGCCCTCGGCGGCGACGCGGTAGCCGGCCAGTTTTCCGCCGGCGCCGTTGCCGAAAAACAGTTCGTCGCGGCCGTCGCGGTCCCAGTCGATAAACGCCACGCCGGGGCCGGACTCGGTGAGGCGGCGGGGCAGCAGCGGCTGACGCAGAAAATCGTCCGACGGCCGTTCATGATGCACATGGGCCAAGCGGTCGCTGGCGTCGGTGAACATCGGCGGCCGCTTGGCCACGGGCGGTGGCTTCGGCTGCGCGTTTTTTTCGTGAATCTCATAGGCGTGATTCGGCTTGGCCTCAGTGACGACGGTTCGGCGGCCGCTTGGCCAAGCGACCTCGATCGAGAGGCGTGGCGCCGGGCCGGCCGCGAAGCTGCGGAGCGGCTCGTCGCCGGCAAGGTAGCGGCCACCGGCGATCATCTCCTGCGACTGATCGTGCGGCCCGCCGCGCACGGTGATGCGCGCGCCGATGCCCCGGCTGTTGCCGCGCACGCCGCGCAACACAACCGACACGCGGGGCGCGGTGGCGTTGTTGCGATAGAGCAGCGGCGGCTCATTGAGACAGTTCACGACCACGTCCTGGTCGCCGTCGTTGTCGAGGTCGCACAGCGCCATGCCGTGCGAAATATTTTTCGACTCGAAACCCCATTGGCTGCCGGCCTCGGTGAAGCGCAGACCGCCGTCGTTGCGGAAGACCCTGTTGGGGACGGCCAACGGCGGGAAGAGGAAGATTTTTTTGCGATCCTGCGCCGGCGGCAGTTTACCCAGCCGGGCGGTGCGCTCGATGGTGTCGAGATCCTGCGTGTCGAACGCGTGGCCGTTGGCGATCAGCAGATCCTCGAGGCCGTCGAGGTCGACGTCGAGGAACGCCGCGCCCCAGGTCCACTCGGTGGCGGCGACACCGCTGAAGTTGGCGGTGTCCATGTAGCTGTTGTCGCCACGGTTCACGAGGAGCGTGTTGCGGTGAATGATCGGCCGGTCGATGAACTCGTCGATCGGCTTGGCGAACGGATTGGTGATCATAATCTGCGTCATCTCGAGCAGGTGCGTCGGGCTCATCATGTCGGCGACGAAAAAGTCGTCGTGCCCGTCGCGGTTGATGTCGGCGAAGTCCACTGCCATCGCGAAATAGCTGCGGTGCCGCAACGCCAGCTCGTCGATGAGCTGGAATTTGCCGCGGCCCCGGTTGATCCAAAACCGGTCCGGCGTCTGGAAATCGTTGCAGACATAAATGTCCGGCCGGCCGTCGTGATTGATGTCACGAATCATCACCGACAAGCCGAGATCCCAATACGCCTTGCGGATCGGCCGGCCGTTTTCGTCGAGCCAGTTGCCGTCGGTCCAGTCGGCTTGGGTGAAGTTGCCGCCGCCGTCGTTGAAATAAAGAAAGTCCGGCTCGCCAACTTCGACCATTTCGCCGTTCATGATGCGGATGCGGTTCGCGTACCGGCCGGTGACCACCGGTTTGCCATTGATCGTGCGCACTGACACCGAGCCGCCCGAGCGCAGGACGGACGTCTCGCCGTAGTTGGCGACGTAAATGTCGAGGTCGCCATCGCCATCCACGTCGCCCATCGCGACGGACGTCGAGCCGATCCTCCGCACCTCGACGCCGGCGGCTTTGGTTCGGTTCGTGAACTTGCCGGAGCCGTCGTTGATGAAGAGCGCGTTCGGCCCGCCGCAGGAGGTGACGAACAAATCGAGATCGCCGTCACCGTCGAGATCGCCAAATGCCGCGCCGGTGCTCGACATGCCCGGCGCGCCGACACCGGCTTCGGCGGTGATGTTTTTGAACTGCCAATCACCAAGGTTTTTAAACAGCCCGTTATCGCCGTCGAGGCTGCACAGGTACAGGTCGCACAACCCGTCGCCGTCCACGTCCCCGGCGGCGACGCCTGCACCGTTGAGCAGGTTGGCGTTGACCATCCGCGCACGGGCCAGACGGTTGGTGAATCCGATCCCGGCGACCTTGGCCGAGAGCAGCGAAAAGCCGGGCGCCTGGCCAAGCGGCCGGTTCACCTTGGCCTCGCGGTAATGGCCGCGATCGTGCCACTGCAGCGGCTTGGCCAAGCCGCAAAAGTTCACGGTCAGTGAAAGGGCAAACGCAATGCTGGAAACGGCGCGCTTGGACATGATTGGGCACCGGGAGTATGACAAAACCGACCCGCCCGCGCAAGTGTCACGGGCGCTGCGGCGGCTCATTTGCAGCCGCCGGCTTGTGCTTGCTCATGAAGTAAAGGCAACTGGCCACGAAACAGACCACCCCCAGCCCGCACAGCAGCCAGGTGAAACCGCGCAGGAACTCGAAATAATTCAACTCGCCCTGGCCGAGATCCTTGTAAAGCTGGACGGTGATTGAGCCGGTGTAGCCGATCGCGTCGTGCAGGTAGATCGCAAACACCGCCGTGCCGGCGACCTTGGTCGACGCCATTACGCGCTCGAACAACACCGCGCCGTACGGCACATAGGCGAGGTAGGCGCCGGTGCCAATCAGGATCATCCACCACAGGCCCGATATTTTCTCCAGATCGTGCAGCAATGTCGCGGTGGCCATCAGCACAATCCCGGTCAGCATCACCCCGAAGACTGCGATCAGGCCGTACCGGTGATTTTTAAAAAAATTCAGGCAGGCCAACGCTGTCATTACGCCAAACGCCACCGGCCAGTCCGCCTTGAGGAACAGCTCCGGCTTGGTCTCGTAGCCCAGCGCCTTGAAGATTTCCGGCGTGTAGTTATCGCGGAAATCCCGGTAGGCGGTGAGGAAAAAATAGACCAACAACAGCATCAGCATCGCCGGGAGGAACGTGCGGAAAAACGCCCAGCGCTCCCCCGAGTTCATCACGCTGCGTTTGCTGCGATCCGCGATATCCGCTGCGCTTGGCGGAGGGAGTTGGTTCAGCAAATAAACCGCAACCATAAAGAGCGGCAGAAAAAACAACCCGGCCGTAAAAGGCATCCAGAACTGGTCTATGCCCCGCTCCATCAGCCACGTGCCATACGCCTTCACCGAACTGCTCGACACGATGTACGAGCAACTCAGCCCGGCGAACATCACCTCCGACGCCCGGCGCCCCTCGAGGTAGCGCGACACCGACCCCCACACCATTCCCAGCGGAATGCCGTTCAAAAATATCGCCGCCACCTTGTACTGCTCCGGCACGAGGCCAAAAAGGAACAGCGCAAACTCAGCGAACAGGATCAGCCCCACGAGAAACCTGGCTAGGTACGCCCGTCGTATCTCAGTGCAGACCTTGATGCCAGCATACTTCGATAGAGCATAACCGATGATCTGGCTGATCAGCAGAACGGTCTTGAGGTTCACATCCGTCCCGAGAAACATCAGCCCCTCGTACTTCGCCGCCGCGAACGGCTTGCGAAAGGCGTACATGCAGAAGTAGGTCGCGAAGGCGGCCAATGCCCCGTAGGCGACAAACCAGCGCGTCGGCGCCGTCTTGAGCCAGCAGTGAATGCGGCTCTCCTGCGTCGTCGGGACATCGTCAGGCATTGGGGCACGGGAGCGTGCCGACTGGCTTGGCCAAGCGCAAGCCCGTGGGCCGCGCCACCAGAATTGGCTATTGCTGCCCGCACCCCGCTTGGCCAAGGTGCGCCGCCCATGAAACAACAGGCGAAAGTCGTTATCATCGGCGGAGGCATCACCGGCTGCAGCATCGCGTGGCACTTGGCCAAGCGCGGCTGGACCGATGTGCTGCTCCTCGAGAAAGGCGAGCTGACCAGCGGCACCACGTTTCACTCTGTCGGCCTTGTCAGCCAGTTCCGCACCTCGCCGGCGCTGATGCGATTGATGAACTACAGCATCGGGCTGTACGACCAGTTCAAGGCCGAGGGCGCCAACAACATCGGCTGGCACAAGGTCGGCAGCCTGCGCCTCGCCTCCAGCCCGAACCGTCTCAAGGCCCTGCAGCGGCAGGTCAGCCGCGCGCGGGGAATCGGTCTCGACGTCGGCACCATCTCCGCCAGGGAAGCGCTCGACATCGTGCCGTTCATCAACCCGGACGGCATCGAGGGCGCGGTGCACATCCCCGATGACGGCTGGATGGATCCCAACGGCATCACGCTCGAGTTCGCCAAGCGGGCCCGCGAGCTGGGCGTCACCATCGAGACGAACTGCCGCGTCACCGGCATCGGCCGCGACGGCGCGGGAGCCGTCACCCACGTTGAGACAGACAAAGGCACCGTTCAGACTGCGATCGTCCTCAATGCCGCCGGCCAATGGGCGCCGCGCCTCTCGGCGATGGTCGGGGCACTCACGCCGATGGTGCCAATGATGCACCAATACGTCACCACACGGCACATCCCCGGCCACGAGTTGCCGGAGCAGACGCCGGTCGTGCGCGACCCGGACAACCTGTTTTACTTTCGCGAAGAAGTCGGCGGATTCCTCGTCGGCGGATTCGAACTGGAGCCAAAAACCTGGGCTGCCGACGGTGTCGCGTGGGAGTTCACCCAGCAGTTGCTGCCGGAGGACTGGGAGCTGTTCGAGCCGGTGATGGAGGGGGCGCTGCGACGCATCCCGCTGATCGAGCGCGCCGAGGTCATCAAGCTCATCAACGGCCCGGACGCCATGACGCCGGACGGCCACTACTGCCTCGGCCCGGTGCCGGGCGTGGCCGGATTTTTCGTCGCCGCCGGCATGTCGCTGAACGGCATCGCCGGGGCGGGCGGCGTGGGCAAGGTGATGGCCGAGTGGATCATCGACGGCGAGCCATCGCTCGACCTGCACGAGATGAACATCCGCCGCTTCGGCTCGAACTACGGCGACACGGCGTTCGTCGCCGAAAAAGCGCGCGAGGTCTACCACTACTACTACCACCAGCATTATCCGGCCGACGAAACCCTCTGGGCGCGCAACCACCGCAGAAGCCCGCTGTACAACCGGCTCGCCGGGCTCGGCGCGGAGTTCGGCGAAAAAAACGGCTGGGAACGCGTCAATTTTTTCCGCCCCGGCGAGCCGTCCCGCCCGGCGGCGGATGACCAGCACCACTGGGGCTGGGGCCGCGCGCCGTATCACGATCTCATCCGCGAAGAATGCCTTGCCGCCCGCGAGCGTGTCGCGCTGTTTGACATGACCTCCTTCGGCAAATTCGAGGTCAGCGGCCCCGACGCGATTGGCCTGCTGCAACACGTCGCCTGCAACAACATCGACCGCCCCGTTGGCTCGCTGGTTTACACGCAGTTCCTCAACGCGCGCGGCGGCATCGAGAGCGACCTCACCGTTTGCCGACTGGCCGCCGACCGGTTTCGCGTCATCACCGGCACGGCGTTCCTCTCGAACGACCTCGAGTGGGTTCGCTCACACGCGCCGACCGACGGCTCGGTCGAAATCCGCGACGTGACCGACGATTTTGCCTGCATCGGTTTGTGGGGGCCAAGCGCGCGCGACACGCTTGGCCAAGCGACCGGCGACGACCTCGGCAACGACGCTTTCCCCTACCTCACCTCCCGGCAAATCACCGTCGCCGGCAAACCGGCCTGGGCGCAGCGCGTCAGTTACACCGGCGAACTGGGCTGGGAACTTTACCTCGCCAACAGCGACGCCGGCACCGTTTGGGATGCGCTGCTCGAGCTTGGCCAAGCGCACGGCATCCGCCCCGCCGGCTACAAGGCGCTCGACGCATTGCGCCTCGAGAAAGGCTACGTCTACTGGAGCGTCGATGTGACGCCGGAAGACCATCTGCTCGAGGCCGGGCTGGGGTTTTGCGCCGACATGGCCAAGGGCGACTTCATCGGCCGCGACGCCTTGGCCAAACGCAAAGCCGACGGACTGCAAACGCGACTGCGAACCGTCGTGCTCGAGGGCAACGCATTGCCGGCCTACGGCGCGGAATCCGTCTGGCACAACGGCGAAATCGTCTCGCGGTTGCGCAGCGCCGGGCATGCCCACACGATCGACCGATCCATCGCCTGCGCCTACCTGCCGCTGCCGTTGGCCAAGCCGGGGACCGAAGTGGAGATCGAGCTGTTCGGCGAACGCGTCCCGGCCAAGGTCTCCCTCCCCATCCACGACCCCAAGGGCGACCGCCTCAAAGCGTGAACAGCTCCCTCTCCCACAGGGAGTGGGAGCCGCAAAAATCGGCCTTGGAAATTCCTTGTTCGGTGTTCGGTGTTGGTGTTTCTCCGGCCGTTTGAATGATGAATATCGAACAAGGAATTTCCAAATCAGAATGCCGCCATTTATTCTGCGGGGAGAGGGGGCTTGGCCAAGCGCATCCCCCTTAATTCCTTCTCCCTCAGGGAGAAGGTGGCCGCAGGCCGGATGCGGGTGAAAACGTGGTTGATTTTTGTAATGGCCACTGTTTGATAGCCATCGAATAAATCATTTCCCCAGTAATTTTTGCTGTTTGAGCAGCAGCTTCTTCTTGTACCGGCTCTGCACCACCTCGGTGAGCACCAGCACGGTGATCACGAAGTAAAACGTCGTCTTGCTCATGGCGTGAATCTCACTGCCAAAGAGCTTCATGTGAGACAGATGCCCGCCTTCCGTCAGCAGCATGATGCCGACGACAAACAGGATGAACAGCCCGAGCACCTCGTACATGCGGTTCTTCTGCAGGAAATTCGAGACCCCGTCCGCCAGCCAGATCATCAGCCCGCCGCCGGAAAGGATGGCCAACACCATGATCCAAAAACCCGTGGTGCTGATCCGTTCGCCCGCCTCGGCACCGGAATCGCTAACCAGCGCGATCGCACTCAGGATGGAGTCAAACGAGAACACCGCGTTCATGAAGACGATCTTGACCACCACCGACTTGGCGGAAGCGGCGTCCCGCTTCACCTCCGTTTGAAAATCCTCCACCACGATCATGTGGAAAATCTCCTTCATCGCCGTGTAGATAATGAACACCCCACCCACCAGCACGATAATGCTGTGCAGGTTGAACGACCCCTCGAAGACGCCCGTCCACGAAAATCTGAACCATTCCTTATGAAACGCGCTGATCATCGTGATCAGCAAAAACAACAGCACAACCCGCAGGCCGACCGCGATGCCGATGCCCCACTTGCGGACGGACGACTGCTGCGCCTCCGGGGCGCGCTTCGACTCGAGCGAAATATAGAGCAGATTGTCAAATCCCAGCACCGCCTGCAGCAGCACCAGCATTCCCAGCGTCATGACGATCTCAAGAATTTCCATCGCTCCGAAAGATTGTTACAAAACCAGCCCGCAACCGCCCAGCCTTTTTGCGGCATTCCATTGAAGGCAACGACATGCGGACCGTTCAACCCAACTTGGCCTTGGCCAGATAACCGGTCGGCGTGATGGCCGTTGGTTTGCCCGTGCGGGGAAAATCTGAAACATTGCGCGAGAGCAACCAGCGCGCTCCCGCCGCCTTCGCACAGGCACACTGGATCGCATCTTCAAAATCGCGGACGGCTGAGCCAAGCGCAGCATCGATGATGCCCTGATCAACCGGCGCAGTACCAAAAATCTTCCGGATCTTTTCCACCGCCACCATTGCCGTCTTGTGATTTTCCAGTCGTCGGGCGATGTAATAGACGTTGTTAAAACTAATCGCCGACACCAATGCCTCCACCTGCCGGCGCTCAGCCAACTCCCAGATGCGAACCGAGTCGCCGTAAAACGGAACGCGCCTCCCAATCACGTCCAGCAGCACATTGGTGTCCACCAGCAAACGATCCATCGCCACTTACAGGTGTTTCTGCACCAAGGCATCCGCCAGCAACTGCTTGTCTGTCTTGCCTTTGGGAAACGTCACCAGCCCCAACGCCGATGACGTGATGATCGCCTCCTCTGCGTCCGGTTCCTCCAGCGAGTTAAAAAAACGGTTCACCAGACTGGACACCGTCGTGTCGCGCGCCTTGGCATAACGCTTGGCCCGCAAAACGCCCCCCTTAGGAACCGATAAAGTCAGTTTCACACTCGACATACGTGCGATAATCAATTCATACGTACAACCTGTCAAGCCTGAAAACCGATGAAAATCATGCACCACTTTCCCGTCATAAACGGGCGACAGGAACATGGTACCGGTGGCCGGACTTGAACCGGCACTCCCTCGCGGGAAAGGGATTTTAAATCCCTCGTGTCTACCAATTCCACCACACCGGCATCATTGAAGCAATTGGGCTGGCGGTTGCCGACTGGCGGCGCGGTGATTGTACCCTGCGGCCAACCGTTCGCAAGCGCCCGCTTGGTCAGGCGGATGCCAATTAATCCCGCGCGGAGGTTCGCTCGGCCATCCAGAGGATGTCGCGGTTGTTGGGTGTTTTGCCCCGGTTGAGCGTGCGCCAGTTCATCGAGTCGCCGTTTTGCAGGGTGGTCGGCTCGACCCACTTGTGGTTCTCGGCGTGCCCGTCGATGAACGAGAGGCTCAACGCACCATTGTGAAACGCCGCCGGGAAGTCGATCCAGCCCACGCTGGCGGTGGCCTGCGGCGTGTCCGGCATCCGGAAGCCGAAGCCGCCGTCGTTGATGGTGGCAGGGTGCTCGGTGGTGAACACCCAGATTTGCGACGGCCCCGGCCGGTTGCAATCGGAGTCCTTCGCGTAAACGCGCCATTTGCCGCCGGGATTCGTCAGCGATCCGCCCTGCATTGCGGCGTCGAGCCAATAGCCCTTGGTTGGGTGAACGCCGTCGTGCCACGTGCCCACCGCCTGGCTGGCCGCCACGCTGCGAATGCGCGGCACCACCCCGGCCGCCGAATCCTTCGTCCGGGGTTTCTTCACCGTGCTCCGGTCAGCCGGGCATTTGTAGATGCCGATGCTCTGCGTGTACGGGCCGAGCACGGCCATCCTCGGGTCGAGCAGCGTCTGCGGATCCCAGTTGTTGCGGTTGTTGCCGTCGAAATTCACGCTGCCACGCACCCAGTCCACGTTGCCCCAGCCGTAAGCGTTGATGAAGTAGCGCCCGTCGTTGTCGTCGGCGTACAGGGTGAAGGCCAACTGGAGCTGCTTCATGTTGTTCAGGCAGAAGGTGATCTGCGCCTTGGTCTTGGCCTTGGCCAGTGCCGGCAACAGCAGCCCGGCCAAAATGGCGATGATCGCGATGACCACCAGCAACTCGATCAGCGTGAACCCCTTGGTTGGCTTGGTTTTCATTCGGCCTGTATTTTAACCCATCCCGCCGGTAAATCTGCAAGAAAATACGGCGGCCGTTCACGGTCGGTTTTTGCACAAACTTGCCGCAAGCGCGCGCTTGGCCAAGCGGGGTTGGGTCGGCACAATCTGCGGCCACGAATTAATTTGAATCATGCTTCCGGGAATTAAATTGTTTGATTTGAATGGCAAGACCGCGGTGATCACCGGCGGGTCGAAAGGACTGGGCGAGGCCATGGCGGCCGGCTTGGCCAGCGCGGGTGCAAACCTGATGCTGGTCAGCCGCAACGAGGCTGAGGCCAAGGCGACGGCGGCCCGGGTCGCGGAGGAGTACGGCTGCCAAGCGCTTGGCTTCGCGGCGGATGTGTCGAACCAGGCGGACATGGAGGCGATGGCGACCGAAGCGATCGATGCGCTTGGCCAAGTGGACATCCTCATCAACAGCGCCGGCATCAACACGCGCGGGCCGATCGACGAATTGAGTTATGAGCAGTTTTCCGAGGTGCAGCGGATCAACGTCGACGGCATCTGGTTGGCCTGCCGCGCGGTGTTGCCGCACATGAAGGAGCGGGGCTACGGGCGCATCGTCAACATGGCCAGTGCGCTTGGCTTGGTAGCGATCCCGAATCGGACACCGTACGCGACCAGCAAGGGCGGCGTTGTTCAGTTGACCCGCGCGCTGGCGCTGGAACTGGCCGGTAGCGGGATCACGGTCAATGCAATTTGCCCCGGGCCGTTTTTGACGCCAATGAATGTGCCGATTGCCGACACCGAGGAGGGCAAAAAATTCATTGTCGGTGCGACCGCGCTCAAGCGCTGGGGCGAGCTGAAGGAAATCCAGGGAGCGGCCATCTATCTCGCCAGTGATGCCGCAAGCTATAGCACCGGCGCCATGCTCAGCGTCGACGGCGGCTGGACCGCGCAGTGAGCCGGGCGCTTGAATTTGTTTCAGCTTGAGAATAGCGTGGCCCTATGTTTACGGCAGTTTACGAAAAACAGGGCGATTGGTGGGCCGCTTAAGTTGAGGAAATCTCCGGCGTAAACACGCAGGGTGCCACCCAGGAGGAAGCCAAGGAGAATCTGCGCGAGGCGCTGGGAATGGTGTTGCAGGCTAATCGCGATTTGGCGCCAATGTAGTTCGTAAACCCCGAAGGGGTGCAATGGTATAGCCCGGTGCATCGCGCCGGGTTCGGGGCGGATTCAACCGATCAAGCCCCATCGGGGCGGCATTATTATTGGGAAAGATCGGTGTCGCCCTTGCAGGGCTTTTCAATTTCATCGGGCGATTCCCGGGGCGTTGCCCCGGGCTGTTTTGTGTCGCCCCGATGGGGCAAAGGCCCACCGGTTTTTGATCGCTCAGAAAAAAAGCAGGCGAATGCCGGCCATGGCGGAGAAGATGTAGAGGAGAATCTCGAATCCTTTTTGTGGGATGATGCGGATGACTTTTCGGCCGATGAATATGCCGGCGAAAAGCGCGGGGAGGACGAGCAGATTTACCCGCAGCGACTGCGCGTTGATCAAGTCCAAGTTGGCCACCATCGGCAGCTTGATGATGTTCAACAGCAGAAAACAGCGGGCGCCGACGCCCAGAAAAGTTTCCTTCGCCATTTTTTCGACCAGCGCGTAGATGGAGAAAACCGGGCCGGCGGCGTTGGCCATGATGGTGGAGGAGCCGATCAAAAATCCACTGGTCCATCGGAAGCCAAGCGAGTGCGTGAGGCGGCCAAGCGCTTGGCCAAGCTGCAAGCGGCCGAGTTGCAGCGCGAGCATCAGCAGGATGATCGCTCCGATACCCTGCCGGGCGGTGGACTCGGCGATGTAGTCCAACAAAAAGTAGCCCGCGATCAGTCCGGCGAAGGTGGACGGTAGCAGCGGCCAGAGTTCCTTCCAGGAGGAATATCGGCGGAAAAGCGGATAGACCGTGAAATCGCACACGATCAGCATCGGCACGATCATCCCGACGGACGCCTTGGCCCCGAACAGCTCCGCGAGGATCAGGACGTTGACCATTGCCAAGCCGGGAAAACCTGTCTTGGAAAAGCCGAGGCTAAACGCCCCGAACAACGCGAGCAGCCAAGTCGTGGTGGAGATGTCGCCGAATAAATCCAAGGTGCAGCCCGGCGATCAGAGCTTGAGCGTCACGCTGGCGGTGGCGGCGGAGGCAGGGTCGGCGCGTTGGCCAAGTGACTTGATAATCTCTTGGGCAGAACGTTTCACGGAGCCGCTGAATTTTTCCTCGCCGTTGACGGTGATGCTCACCGGTTTGTCGAGGTCGACCAGTTGGTCGGACAGTCGCACGATCAGGCGCGGGGTGTTCTCCGCAATGACGGCGATTGTCTGGCCGTTCACCTCGGCCGTGATGCGTTGGCCCTTGGCCAAGTGCTTGTCCGGAATCTGCAGCCAGTAAAAACGCGAGGTGATGCCCTTGGCCTGTCGCCAGATGATTTTCTTCGGCCAAGCGTTGCGGGAAAACTTGGCCATCCACGGCAGCGACTCGGCTTCCTTCAGCTTCATCCAGTGCCCCATCTCGGGGTAGATGCGAACCATGTGCTCGTAGCCGTTCGGTTCGCCCTTGCGCAAATCGGCGAGCAGCCCCTTCCATTTTTCGGCGACCTTGTTGCGGTTGTACGCGCCGTCTTTGCCGCCCATGAACAGGCCGAACGGCAGGTTGCGGAGGTTGTCTGGCTTGGCGTCGTTCGGGTGGCCGGACATCATCGACGCGGCCGCCCAGCGATCCGCCATGCGCGGCGCGAGTTGATACACGCCGTCGCCCCCGGCGGAGTTGCCCATGAGGTAGACGCGGTTCGGATTGACGCCGCGCGTGGTGACGTAGTTTTCGATCAGGCGATCGAACAACCCGTCGATGTGCGACTGATGCCAGAGGTTCCACGTGTCGGTCGGCGCACGCGGCGCGACGTAAATGCCCTCCTTGGGTTGGTAAAGTCTGATCTGGTTTTTCCACTGACCGTCATTGACGCGGGCCGGGGCGCCGCCGCCCCCGTGCATTGAGATCCAGAGCGATGGCCCCCCCTTGGGAGCCTCGCCGAACACCTTCTCGAGAAAGCGCAGTTTTTTGTCACCGAGCTGGATCGACTTGGCCTCCATCTCCGCGCGTCGCTCCTTGGCCAAGCGCTTGCGGTGATCCTCCCAGATCAGGTCGAGCGCTTTCGTTGCGTCGGCCTTTGAGAGGGCGCCCTTGGCCCAGTCGCCCGGCAGGGTGTCGGGGCGCACCTTGGAGGGTGCGGCCAGCCAAGCGGTCACGGCGGCAAGTTGCGAGCCGGCAATCGCGGTCTCGTCCGGCAGGTCGTCCCACTGCAAATCGAGCGTTACTTCGCCGGCCTTGGCCCGGCGCAGCGGAATCTGTTTCACCTGATCGCCCTGGACCAATCGCAGCCAAAGCGGCGTGTTGGGGTTGCAGGTGAAACCGGCGATGTCGTTGAGGTCGGCCCGGCCGGCCTTGGTTTTCTTGGAGGCGAGCACCTGTTTTTTTTCGTCGAGCAATTCGGCTTTCACCTCGAGCCGATTGCCTCCGCCGCGCACGCGCACGAAGACATCATCCTCGACGTTGTCGCTGCTGCCCTTGCCGGTGTAGCGGTCGGTGACGTTGAAGGCGTTGACCTGGGTCGCCTCGATGTCCCACACCATCGGGAAGCGCGTGCCGGTTTTCTTCCACGACGTGGCATAGATCGCGTGGTGCCAATCGGCCTTGTCGGCCTTCGACGCCGCGCCGACGAACCAGCCGCGGTTCAGGCCGGAGGCGTTGTATTCGTCCGAGCCGGTGAAGTGCCAGCCGTCGTCCCACACCTCGGTCCACGTGTGGTTGCCGCGTTTGTTGGACCAAAGCGGCGTCCCGGCCACGCGTGCGGCGACTCCGACCGAGCGGCAGGCATCGACGAGGATGATCGACAGGCCGGTGCAGGTCGCGCGGCTCTGGGCGATCGATTCGCCCGGGCTCTGGTTCGGCTTTTTGCGGCCGGTGTTGTAGTGGACATTGATGAGGTTGAAGAGCTTGCTGTTGATTGCCTGAACGGCCTCGGTCGGGGTCGAGGCCTTGGCCACGAGCTTGCGGCATTTTTCGTAAAAACCGGGCCGCCACCGCTCGCGGGTTTCATCAAGGCTGGCGTACGGAAGTACGTCGTTGAAAAACAGCTCCTCCGGAAGCTTGGCGCACCACGGAAATTCTGAGCGGGCCTTCATCGCGAGGTCGAGGTTTTCGGTGAGGAACTCGCGGTCGAGCTGCCTGAGATCGGCCTCGGGCATGCCTTCGACGAGGAAGACGGCGGCGCGTTGGCCAAAATCTCCGTGAGTTTTTTTCGCGGCAGCGACGAAGGCGTTGAGTTCAGCTCGGTTGTCGCCGGCCTTGGCCAAGGCCGCCTCCAGCGCTTCCGCCGCTTGGCCAAGCGCCACCGCGCCAGCGAGCGTCAGCAGCGCCAGCGACTGTTTCAATCGGGACAGTTTCATGATCCGCACGGGCGGGACGTTACCCGCGCCCTTGGCCAAGATCAACGGTTGGGAGAGTCGATACCCGGCGTCGTGGATCAGGTGCCGGCGGCCTGGGCGGCCACTTGGCGGAAGTTGAGCTTGAGGTCTCTCGCGGCACGCATCGCCCAGAACAGGTTGTTGCCAAGGCAAACAAAAAACCAAAATCCCAACACGAATTCTTCGGACAAGTCAGGCAACCATGGCGCACCCAATAGCGCAACCGTTGAAAAGATAAAAAGAATAAACCCGAAAAAAATCATCCACGGCAGGTACAGGATGCGCAGCGCCACGCCGCTGCCGCTGTAGGTTGGCTTGCGAGAGGTCAGGCTCAACCGCATGCCAACGAAGTGCATCGCCCAGATATCCGCCATCAACATTCCAAGCCCCACGATGTAGTATGGAATCGCATCGTCGTTGGAATCAGCCATCATGAACGGCACGGTGGCCAGCACGAGACCAAGCGGCCAACCGAACTGCCACAGCAGGCGCCGCGCTTGGCCAAGCGCAAAGTCGCGGTACTCGAGCGGCGTCGCCAGCAGCAGCTCCAGCGCCCCCTCCTGCCGATCCTCCCTGAAGCGGTCGCACGATGCCGAGGCAATCCACAGCTTGAAGACGGCAAACGTGCACCAAAGAGTTGTCAGATACACATCCTCATCCAGCCACCTACGGCCCTCCTCCAAAAAGCCCCACAGCCACAGCATGAAGCCGGCAAACAACGCCATCCAAACCAGCCTCGGCCGCCAGCGCCGCCGCGCCCCAAGCCAGAAAACCGGGTTGCCGTCGAGCAGCCCGGCGCGGCGGGCCCCCGCGCCGGGGGAACGCCGTCCCGCATCGGCGCGCGGGTTCGCCGCACGATCCTGCCAGGCGCGCGGGGGCCGGCAGACTGCGGAGCCAAGCGCCGCCACGCCAACGCCCAGCGCTGTCGCCAGAGACCGGTTAAAAAAAAGGGGAGTTTCAGAGAAATTACCATCGAAAGCGAGGAGGGACATCGCCCCC
>JACKQG010001171.1_pt1 | contig 36874 bp, 20 predicted proteins | sample 8237621 | NCBI WGS metagenome assembly JACKQG01 (sample SAMN15677084, study PRJNA649215) | marine metagenome | biome: marine; feature: Black Sea; material: saline water; isolation source: suspended particulate matter (SPM) from the Black Sea western gyre | collected 2013-06-09/2013-06-10 | depth... | reverse complement strand
TCATCAATCGGGAAATACAGCGCCAGGAAATTGGTGAGAAAATTCAGACTGAGGTTCAGGAAGAAATTTCCAAGAGTCAGCGTGAATACTTTCTACGAGAGCAGATGAAAGCCATCAAGAAAGAATTGGGCGAAGATGATCAAACTCTGGAAATCAAGGAACTTGAAGAGAAAATTCTCGAAGCAGGTATGCCGGAAGAAGCCCTTAAAGTAGCCAATAAAGAAATTGATCGCCTCCAGCGAATCCCCCCATCATCTCCTGAATATACAGTTTCACGGACCTATCTGGATTGGTTGGTTGAATTACCGTGGAGTAAGGAAACTGAGGATCGAGTAGATATTCAAGAAGCCCTGAATATTCTTGATAGAGACCACTATGGTTTAAAACGGGTCAAGAACAGAGTGCTGGAATTCCTGGCAGTTCGTAAACTCAAAATGGAACAGAGTCCTGATGCACCCATAAAGGGACCTATCCTGTGTTTCCAGGGACCTCCGGGAACTGGTAAAACCTCTCTTGGTAAATCCATCGCAGATGCTCTTGGTAGAGAATTTATTCGAATTTCTCTGGGTGGTGTACGGGATGAGGCTGAGATACGTGGTCACCGCCGTACTTATATCGGTGCCTTACCAGGTCGCATTATTCAAGGGCTGAAAAAGGCCAAAACACGCAATCCCGTATTTATGCTGGATGAAGTTGACAAGCTGGGAACAGATTTCCGAGGGGATCCAAGTTCAGCCCTCCTGGAAGTCCTCGATCCAGAACAGAACCATTCCTTTAGTGATCACTATCTTGAGGTTACTTTTGATCTCTCCAAGGTCATGTTTATTGCAACAGCAAACTGGCTGGATCCAATTCCCGGACCTCTCCGTGATCGTATGGAGATGATTGACTTCCCTGGATATATCGAAGAAGAAAAAATTCACATCGCCAAATCGTATTTAATTCCAAAGCAGGTCACTGAACATGCCCTGGAAGAAGAGCAGATTACCTTCATGGATACCGCCATAGGCGAAATCATCGGTCGCTATACGTATGAAGCAGGTGTTCGTAATCTTGAGCGTCAGATCGCCAATGTGTGCCGCAAGGTCGCCAGGGAGCGAGCAGAGGGGAATGATAAACCTCGTCGTATTACCAAGAGTAGCATTACCAAATTGCTTGGTCCACCAAGACGCCATAGTGAAATTGCAGAACGAATGTCTAACTATGGTATCGTGATTGGTCTGGCCTACACTGCTGTGGGTGGTGATATTCTGTTTATTGAAGCCATGAAAATGGAAGGCAAAGGGGGCTTGAAGCTCACTGGTAAACTCGGTGATGTGATGAAAGAATCTGCCCAGGCTGTATATTCATATATTCGTTCAAATGCTGAACTTTTTGACATCGATCCAGATTTCTATAAGAAATGGGATATCCATGTGCACATCCCGGCTGGAGCTGTTCCAAAAGATGGACCTTCCGCTGGTATCACACTTTTTACTGCCATGATTTCCCTGCTTACAGAACGACTGGTGAAAAGTAATCTGGGTATGACTGGTGAGATCACACTCCGAGGGGCTGTCTTGCCCATTGGCGGAATTCGTGAGAAGGTCATGGCAGCTAACCGTGCTGGTCTCACAACCGTCATCTTACCAAAGAAGAATGAAGCTGATCTGGTGGATTTACCAGAAAAAGTAAAAAAAGAGATGGAATTCAAATTTGTAGAGCAAATTTGTGATGTCATCGAGCTTGCTCTGGAACCAGCTATCGAAAAGAACAAAGTACCCAAAAAAGTAGCAGCCAACGCTTAGAGAAAGAGATATTTTACAAAGAATCTTACGAATTCAACAAAGGGTTCTTTAAAAACAGCATAAAAGTTTGTTATTTTCATCTAGTCGTTGTTTGAGTTTTAAACTGTTATTGAGAGATGGAGGGGTCTGATGCACTGTCCAAAATGTAAAGGGTATATGAAAAGTATCGAGTTCGAACATGTCCAGGTCGAACGCTGTACTAAATGTTATGGGATCTGGTTCGATAGGTTTGAACTTCAAGACCTGAAAGTCCTTTCAGGGTCTGAAGTCATTGATATGGGTGATCCTGAAGTCGGTAAACAACAAAATCAGAATACTGAGGCAATTTGTCCAAGATGCGAAATTGCCATGCATCCTGAGGCTGATAAGCGGCAACCACACATTCGTTATGAGCGTTGTCCTGATTGTCGGGGTGTTTATTTCGATGCCGGGGAATTCAGAGATTATAAAGAATTGACCATCGGCGAATTCTTCAAATCCATGTTTAACCGTAAAAGCATCTAGAATTCGTATCATCAATTTCTCCTGAGAATGGAGTAAGTTCCCCTCCTCGGAGGGGTGCCTCGTGTAACGAGGCGGGGTGGGCAAACCATGGCAAATAGAAAGATACTGGCATATCATCCCGACCTAATACAAAAAGCCAAAAAACTCCGTCAAAACATGACCTTTTCCGAAATTCTATTGTGGAAACGACTAAAAGCGAAACAAATGATGGGTTTTCAATTCAACAGACAACGGCCTATTGACAATTTCATTGTGGATTTCTATTGCAAGGATTTGATGCTGGCCATTGAGGTTGATGGTGCAAGTCATGAACCTGTGGAAGTTCAAGATTATGATCGCAGAAGGCAGAAAAGCTAAGAAAATCTAGGTGTCAGATTTCTGCGATTTGATGATATTGATGTTAAAAAGAACCTAGATGATGTTGTGATGACGATTCAGTTGTGGATTGAAGAGCATCAAGAAGATTTGGTGGGAAGGTTACCCACCCCTAGCCCCTCCATGGAGGGGAACGATTGGGAGAAGTAATTATGGATACTTGGCTAAAATTCATAAAAACACAATACAACCGACCTCGTACAAAACTACTGCTTGCCATGGGTGCCATTTTGATGGTATCTGCCCTGGGAATCGGAATCAGTGATAACCCACCAGGTATCGGTCTGACCTATTTTGGCATCGTATTATTATGCTTCAGTATGCTCCATCATTGGCGAAGTGCCCGGGATTTTGGAACCCTCCTGGCAGTAGCTATCATCAGTTTTCCTGTGTTGGTATTGATCCACAATATCTTTGATGCAATAAATACTCAAATTGGTGTGGTTCCCGTGGTGAATCAATTGTTGAGTGGTATCTCAGTTATGGCATTTATCACTGGGGTACTCGTAGCTCCGGCGGTGGCTCTGGTAGGTATTTTGGGAGGGCTGTTCTACCTCATCAAAAAACACCCGAATTAATTCGGGTGTTAGCAGGTCATATAAAAAAAGGTCCCGGAATTTCCGGGACCTTTTTAATCTATCTAAACTCTGGGACTAGAAATGAAGCTTCAGTCCAAAGTTCATGAAACGAGGTGTACCAAGGAACACTTCAGCTCTTGAAGCTGAGTGACTGGCACCACTTGAGAAACCATTGTACTGGCTATTGTCAACAGCATCTTGAACATAAGTTGCATCAAGAACATTGAAAACATGACCAAACAGCTGAGCATTTATGCCGGCAATCTTTGGTAGATCGTAGGTTACATGCAAATCCATTTTGGCATAGCCTGGGGCATCCCAAACTTGGTCACGATCTGCGTAGGCCAGCTCAGCAGCACTGAGTAATCCATCGCCTTCACCATTATCATAGGCAAGTTCCCAAGGATCGATTTCACCTGCTTCGCCGTCACCCTCTTCACCATCATCACCCCAGTCATTAATCTGACGACTATCAGGGCTCCAGTCAGCATAGTTGTTGTCATAAATGCTGTAGAGTGCCTGGATTCTCAGACCTTTGATAGGCATCAGTGTAGCACCTAAGACATAGGCTGTCTGTGGCATATCACCAACTTTGAGGTCCTTCAGAGCATATCTGTATTCACCTAATGTCTCACCGGCTTCGTTTTGGTAATTGCCATCGGCATCACCCTCAAACTGCCAGCTGCCAAAACTTAAGGAAGCATCGACACGGAGCATTTGCATAGGTTGTACAGAAGCTTCAACTTCAATACCCTTATGGTTCTGGTTGACACCAGTGAGGAAAATAACGTCTGTATCACCACTTGAACCCTGGCCACTAGTTACGGCCTTGGTGAGGTTACGATCTTTCCAATCAGTATTGTAACCATTAGCAGTTACGGCAAACATTTTGGCCTTGTAGTTGACACCAAACTCCGTGCTAGTGAATTTCTCATTAGCAGGATCTGCAGCGACAGTACCATCAAAATAGATGACGTTGTCCATGATTGGTGGTTTTTCAACATAGCCGAAGTTACCAAAGATGTTGAAGTTATCTGCTAGATGGAACATACCGCCACCCTTAACCTGCATGGCACCGATAGCATCAGACTTGACAACTTCTTGTTCAACTGTAAAGAGATCCTGATAGGAGTATTTGATGGATGAAAAACCGGCCATACCATAGGCATTTATAGCCCCAGCGGTATAACTGGCCTGTGCGAACCCACCAATCCAGTCAACAGTAGTTTCACTATGATAGTCGATGTTGTCACCAAGCATCACTTTATAAGAACCACCATTGTTTACATTTGGATCAGAGTCATCTAAGTAATAGTCGCCACCAAGAAGGTCACGGACTTCACGTGTATGCTCAATTCCAGCAGTACGCCAGTCGATACCAAGCTGAAGTTTCAACATGTCACTCATGTCAAAATTAAGTTTGGAGATCAAACCGATGGTGCTTTGACGGTTGATGCTATTGCGCAGGATACCAACTGATTGGTTATTTCCTGCACCGTGTGTGCGAACCAGGGCTTCTTTATCAACATAAACTGTATCATCACTACCCGAGTTATAGGCAACTAGAGTGTTCCAATCCCTTGTCCAGGGGCCATCACCATAGTAGAATTTGTAATCTTCGCCACCAAGTGTGCCATTGGCATCCAAGGTTGGAATCTTACCATATGTACCAGTACCACCACCGGAACCGCCTGACCAATATGCAACTGTTGAAAGTCTCATTTTTTCAGAGAGGTTCAGATAATGGTTCAAATTCACTAGAGGTTTGTGGAAGTAGTTTTCACGTTCGTTCAAGAAATTAGGATCATATCTTTCAACGTTACGTTCACCATACATATACCAATATTGTTCGCCTTTGTAATCAGAACTGATATCAGCTACATTCTGATTGAAAAGATGTCCAACATCGGAACCATCGGAATCCAAAGTAAATTTATCTACATATGCATCCCAATCTGCATCGTCTACACCATCTTTAGCTATTTCTTCAGCAAATTCCTTATCATAAGCCATGACGTTCTGTTTGTAAAGATTCTGACCATGACGCTGAGGAGCACCAATAGCATATAGTTCAAAACGATTGTTTGAGTTAACAGCATAAGAAGCACCAAAATAGTATGCCCAGGCATCGGTCCAGGCGCCATCAACAATACCATCACCAGTTTTACGAACGATAGTACCACTCATAGCAATTTTATCGCCAATCAAACCGGTGTTGTAGTTAACAGTAGTTTTCAGGAATGAACCGGAACCGGCTTCCTGTTTGAAGCTACCACCTGCGGCAAGTTTTGTTGGATCAGTAATGATGTTCATGGTTCCACCAATTGAAGGTGTTGCCAGGTTTACAGCACTAAGTCCACGTTGCATCTGGATTGAAGATGTGGCATCACCAACACCATCCCAGTTTGACCAATAAACCCAACCGTTTTCCATATCATTCTGAGGAACACCGTTGATCATAACTGCAACATTGCGCTGGTTGAATCCACGCACGTTGATACGAGCATCACCAGCACCACCACCCTGGTTGGTGGCATATACTGAAGGAGTTGTGTTAAGAACAAGTGGAATATCCTGTGAACCAAGACGTACTTCCATCTCTTCTTTTGAAACGTTTGTATAAGCAACAGGAGTGTTGGCATCTGCACGAGAAGCCAAAACTTCCAAGGCACTCATTTCGAGAGCCTGGCTTGAGAGTGCAAAATTTAAGGTTGTGGCCACACCACTTGCTACCTGTGCACTCATTGTCACTGATTCATAACCAATGACTGAAGCTGTGACGGTATAATTACCGGCTGGGACACCTTCAATGACGAAGGCACCTGATAGATCTGATGCACCACCATATGGCTGGCCATCAACGATCACATTAGCGCCTGGAAGGGCGTCGCCTGTAGTACCGTCAGTAACTGAACCGGAAATCGTACCCTGTGCCAGGGCGAGAGCCGGAACCATTACCATAACGAACAATACAGTAAATAGATAACGTTTACTCATCTTCTTGTTTTCCTCCTTTTATTGGACATACGATATGTGTAATGACTGTGACAGACATCACATGATGAATGGGTTCCTCGGGAATATTTATTCCAGATGAACTCCATAAATTTACTTAAATTTCTCCATCCATTACGGCGCAAGATAGACTAGCATTTTTTACCTGTCAACCACCAATTTGTTAGGAATCTGTTATACTTCAGTAGAATGGTGTACCCGCACAACTATTAGGGGTTATCACATACATGAACCCAATATGTTGTATATCTAGAGCTTAGAGAGATCAGCTCTAGTAGCATGAGAAGCTCAAATCGTTTAATGCTTGAAGAGGGTGAAAATTATTTAATTTTCATGGTGCCAAATGTTTTGGTAAGCGCAGGTAATTTGTTGCTCCCAGTTGACTTTAATTCGGGCTGAATGACCTGGCAGAAGTGAGATTGATCAATCGAATTATGTGTTTGCATTCTCCTGCTCAAAATGGCTTATTTAAAGGCAATGACCCGTCCTCGCCTCACCCGCCTCAGTTGGTGGGATTCAGGCTTCGCCGTGGTCATCCGCCAATGAGGAAGAGCAATTCGTCTTCACGGAGTTTCGCCTGGCGAGATATCTCGCTGCGGATGTACTGAGGCGGATGAAACTAGAACAAGGTGAACACCATTATGAATAAAACGACATCAGAATTATTACTCCCAGCCGGTAATTTGGAGAAATTGAAGTATGCCTTCGCATATGGTGCAGACGCGGTCTATGCTGGCGTGCCACGCTACTCCTTACGCACACGGGAAAACGAATTTAGAAAAGAATCATTACTTGACGGAATCGCATATACCCATGATTTAGGCAAAAAGCTTTATCTCACCATGAACATCTATGCCCATAACACAAAAATTAAAGGCTTTATGGATGAGATGGAACGTATGCTCAAATATGAACCCGATGCCATGATAATGGCTGACCCCGGACTCATCCACCTCGCCCGCAAAGAATTTCCTCAATTGGACATTCATTTGTCAACCCAGGCAAATTGTACCAATTGGGCCAGTGCCGATTTTTGGAGGGATCAAGGTGTCACGCGCATCATTCTATCCAGAGAACTGAGTTTGAAGGAAATAGCAGAAATCCACGCCAAAGTTCCAGGTGTGGAGCTGGAGGCGTTTGTTCATGGTGCCATCTGCATTGCCTATTCAGGGAGATGCCTTATAACCAACTATATGAACAATATGGATGCCAATCAGGGGACCTGCACCAACTCTTGTCGCTGGGGTTATAACTTTGGTCAGAAATCTCCAAGTCTACTGGAAATGGAGAGTCAGGATATCATTCAGGTTGATGCTCCCTATACCCCTCCTGAAGATGGCTATTTTCTGGAAGAGCCTAAACGACCGGGACAATATTTTGATATGAAAGAGGATGAGCATGGTACTTACATGATGAATGCCAAGGACCTCTGCTCAATAGAGCTTCTTCAGCAGATGCGAGATGCCGGGATTGTCAGCTATAAAATTGAGGGACGCACCAAATCTGTCTATTATGCAGCTATGACAGCCAGGTCTTATCGTAAAGCCATCGATGATATGCAGGCAGATCGTCCCTTTGACTCAAAAAATCTTGAAGACCTTATTGGGATTGCTCATCGTGGATACATCTCTGGATTCTACACCAAGAATCCTCAGGAATATGGGCAGAATTATGTAGATCCTTCTTCACAGGATTTTACCCATCAGAATGCAGGGATGGTTACAGGCTGGGATAAGTCAGCACAATTGCTTGAATTTGAAATTAAGAATCAGATCAGGGTAGGGGAGACACTGGAGATCATCTCTCCAGACAAAACGGTAGAAATCGTGGTTGAGGAATTATTCAACAGCAAAAAGCGTCCTGTTGATGTGGTTCATGGTGGTACTGGTCTGGGCTATATCCCTTTTGATCATGATCCAGGTGATTTTACTGTGATGCGGAAAGTTTTGCCAGAAGCGCGGGGATAAACCCACGTTGGACCATTGCGAGTCCGTAGGACGCGGCAATCTCTTCATTCCAACAGCCAGATAAATACGAGATTACTTCGTCGCTTGCGCTTCTCGTAATGACAATGGCGACCTGTTCCTTAACAATATCAGAAAATAATATCCAGTGACAGGAATCGGGTATCTCCCAGATGTTCATGCATGACAAATGCATAATCCAGTTTGATCACCATTTTTTCAATACGCTGGTGTAACCCTACTCCCAGACTTGGTTGTTGCTCGTTCTGATTAAATCGATACCCTCCACGCAATACGAATCGCTGTGCAATGGTTGATTCCAAACCTAACAGAGCTTGTTCATCATTATCATTATAGTGAATGATATCCAGGGCCAATCTGGAATGGAAGAATTGTGCCTTGATCAGGTCCATCCCCATGCCGAATTGAAAAATCAAGGGCAGGGGATAAGCCTCAGTATTCTTATTCGATGGGATGAGGCGATTGGGGAACTGGTCTGAACCATCATAAAAAACCAACAGGTCTGGTCCATCCATTTTAATATCAGGTCCAAAATTTCTCAAGGACATGGCAATAGTGGCATTCTGGAATGGAATATTGTAATGAGTCCCAAAATCAAAGGCGATACCAGATGCCACCTCATTCCAGATGCGTTGTCGAATATATTTGGCCGTAATTCCAAAACTGAATTGATCGATGAGATTGCGGGCATAGCTCACACCCATCTCAAGGTCCTGGGAATCAAAAAATTCCCCTGTTCCACCTGGTTCATATTCAGTGGTAATCTCCATCTTATCCATCCCCAGGGTACGTGCATAAATTCCAATGGCACCCTGTTCCTTAAGATTCAGAGTATATGCCAGGGCATTCACATCGAAAAAGGTCATCCAGGGGATATGCGAAACATGCAGGGCATGGGTATGATTATGGATAATACCTGCTGGATTCCAGAAGAGGGCAGTTGCATCCATTGACATGCCTGTCACTGCTCCTCCAAGAGCGGCAGAACGAGCTCCGATGGGAATCTTGAGGAATTGTGCTCCGGCGGTACCCAGATTTGTATTTTGTGCTTGGATTCCAGAAGCCAGCAATAGCATCAGCAGAATCTGCATCAATTTTTTTCTCTGAAAGACTAAGCAAGTAGAATTCGTTCTTCTAGACTTGTCTTTTGACCCTTCGAGAGCCTCAGGGAGACAATTCTGAGAGGATTGTGTCTTGCTGAATACTTCGGCAAGCTCAGCACAGGCTCTGTCGAAGTATGACACAATTATTACTAAGCTGTGGATGGTTAATGCTTGAATGTGATTCATTTGATCACCGCAAATCTGTTTAAGTATTCGAAACCGGCACTTTTAACCTGGTAGAGGTAAATGCCAGAAACGATTTCCCGTCCACCTTCAGCCCGCAGGTCCCAGGTTTCTGTACCGTGTAAAGCATTATGCTCCAAAGTCTTTATCAAATCGCCTGATAGGGTGAAAATATTAATTTCACAATCCACAGGCAGGTTCGTGAACTGTATCTGGCGGACAGGTTCTCTCACGAAACTACCCCCTTCAGCTTCCCAAAGCGAACCAGCCATATAGGGATTTGGAACCACCCGAATCTCGTTCATATCCTCTGCCAGCATATCTGGATTTGATTTCGCATCTATAATTCCAAATTGGTAGTAGTCCTGAATGGTTGGGCGAATTGGTGGTAAGGTTGAAAAGGTCGCAGATGTTCCCGGAGGTGGTGGATGTGCTGGATCAAATCCAAACCAGGCAGTCCAACCTCTATATTGGATACCCCAACCATTATATAGTGTATCAGCCACACCTATCTCAGTTGAATTCTCATCCGTGGTTCTCAGAACAAGATAGGGGTCGCCCTCCGTATCGATTCCTGATGATGTGACCGTTATTTGATAGTCCATTTCCTGTATTGAATCAAGGTCTGCCACCTCGAATTCAATCTCAAAATCCAGAATAGGAGGTACGCTAATATTCTGAATCGTAGACTGGGGATCGAAGCGAAGGATCAGTCCATCATCAGAAACCAAATCTGTACCTGGATCAAAGCGTTGGGAGGGTATCACAACTAATGTGTCCTGACCGTCAAAACGTAGCAATTCCGCACAAAAATTGAGGCTCAACAGATCACCTGCACTAGGAAGACTTAGTGTATCCACCCGATAAAAGGTAACTATGAGATAATCTTCAAATGGATAGGGTACATCGAGAACTAAGTCGCCTGCCCAGTACGATAACTGGGTATCAATATTGATAATATCTATTTGATTTTCAGCTGTGAACCTGAATCCAAAATGCAGAGTGGGAACGAGGCTGGAGTCGATAATCTCAATAGTAGCCGATATGCCAGAATTCCCAATTTCATTTTGCATCGCATAACGGAAACCAAGTTCATAGGTAAAATTACTCAATTGATCAGGTGCTGATGGAATTGCAGTTAGAGTATAATTGGCATCCCCACTGTAGTGCATCAAACCTGCAATTTTTCCAGGCACATAATCCCCAGCTGTAGAAACAGGAATTGTCTTAACCACATTGACTGCATCCGTACTGTTGCCAATGGGACTTTCCAAACTCCCAATGTTGGCATCACCTTGATCGAAGGCCGTCAACGAATACCAATATTCAAAGCCATTAATTACAGAATCATCAACGTAGGTATATTGAATGCCATTGTCCTCACCAATCCCATTCATACGATCAAAACTGATGAAGGGGACAGCATCAGGATCTGTTCCAGGATAGGTATTCCTATCTATTTGATCCCAGCTCATACCCTGGTCTACACTTCTATATAAGCGATATCCTTCGAAATCGAGAACTCCTGAGGCATCATCGGGAATATCTTCAATGGCGTTTGTCCAATACAGGGTGACTTCATTGTGGCCGACTCTGGCGGTTAGCTCGGGTGAAGGAGGAGGTTTGGGAGTCACAAATTGATTTGCATGTAATCCCTGAGCAGCATAAAGATTGTTGTACAGATCCTCTTCATTAACACCAGCAATAATTCCAATGATAAATGTCAAGGTATCAGTGGGATATAGATCAAATGGACCGGATGAGATGGTACCATAGATATCAAACCCAGTAGCAGGAATTAGCCCAGGATCATCAAAGTGGATACTGGGGGAGTCGCCTGTGTAAAAGTAGCTGCTCGGTTTGATATCAGGCGGGAGATAATCCAAATTACTGGAGAGCAGGGTTATCTGGGTGGCATCATCACTTTCAAATCTCCTGAAATGCATATCTGTAATACCAGCCATTTCTCCATTGATGAGTGGAGACTCCAGAAAAGTAATTCCCATTTGACCAGGTTCCATACCCCATTCAGGTGAGAATTGATCTCCATCAGAGACGATTAGAAAGTCATTGTCTGAATCAAAAGCCAAAACATCGTCACCATAATCATTGCTTCCTCCTGGATTATTACCAATATCAAAATCGTGATACAATCCGAAGTAAACACTGTCATAGTTAGCAGTTGATTGGTTAGTTATTTCAAATTTGAAGAAAATCATATCCTCAAATTCGCTGAGAGCGAAGGCATAGCCTGTTTGGGCTATTTGAATACCAAGGACATCGTTTTGATTACTCGCATCATTGTAAACACAATAGCTATCCTGAGTAGATACGATGAGGGGTTTGCCCTCTTCATCCAGTGAAAACCAAACCGAGGCGGGCCAGGTCGCTGTATTGTCACTAAAGGCAATATCAGTAGCCGGTGGCTCATGATAACCTCCAAGTGGATTCCATTCAATATTTCCTGTATATCGACTTTGAATCACATTGGCAGATCGTCCAGAAGTAGCGTCGGGTGCCACACCGACCATTGCACTCATGAGGTATAGATAATTTTGATTGCTGTTGGCAGGAAATTCACCTGCGTTCCCATACTGAAATGAACCATGAGAGTATCTCCCATAATTTTCGAAAAACAGACCGATGTTGCTGGCATTATGGATTCCTGATGCCCGATCAGTGATGTCCATGGATTTGGCAATGGCTTTGTGCTTGTGATCATGATCTTTTTCATCTGCCAGTGCCCAGGTCATTGACAGGGCCATGATCAATGCGACTATGATATAGAATTTGTGATTCACAATTATCTCCAATCCAGGGCTAGACCCAACCTGAAGGTCCGCGGAGGTCCAAAGTGGGAAGGATTATTCAGATACTCTTCGCTGTGCCCCGGGACGAGGCTGTAATCAGGTTCACCGGTACTGGTGAAAATAATAATGGCGTTCCTGGCATTAGTCAAATTGAGTATTTCCAGAAAGGTTCGTGCAGAGATTTTTCCTCCCAGGGCGAACCGTTTACCCAGAATCATATCAACGGTATAAGTCGATGGTTTGCGCAATGAATTGATCTCCACCAGACCAATATCACGCGCATACGGAGTAAAGGGAGTACCTGAGTTCGCCCGTATCACAAATCCCAGATCTGCTCGCTGAAAGGGATAAATGTTTAGTATTTTCAATCCTTGATGCTTGCCCGATCTCACAGATCCATAAAAATTCAAGCCATGGGTTCTATCAAAATCGAGATTGTAGAGCTTGGTCGTTTCTGTACTCCCTGGATATTGCTCGTCGGCATGACTTGCACTGCCCCTTGCAATAGAATAGGTATAGCTAAGCTTAGCTGTAGCCATTTTCTTAAGATCATATTCAAGATTAATCTCCACCCCTTTGGAAAATGCATAATCTTCATTAATGATCAGGGTGTAACCAACATAGCGGTCAGGTGCATCCTCTGCATAGGGAGCATAATACCGGGTACCTACAAGATTGGTAACATCTTTGTAGAAAGCGTTGAGTCGTCCAAGAAATTCCGGGCTGAATTGGTGCGTTAGCCCAACCTCGTAAGCCACGGTTTTCTCTGCGTCCATGTCAGGGTCGCCAAAAACTGGAGCGAGGACCGTCATATCATAATTGAGTCGGTTATATAAATAGGCGTAGGGGGGATTCTGGAAAAAATGCCCGTAAGCAAAGTGGATCTTCGTACGATCAGAAACGGGATGAGCGATGCCAAGTCTGGGGCTGATCTGATTTTTCGGAGTTGAAGTGGTTCTGGAAGAATCGTACAGGGGATTTAGTCGATAACTCACCTTTCCCTCGAACTGGTCAAAGCGCAGACCCAGATTGATCACTAGAAAAGGAAATTCAATTTTGTCCTGTAAATAAATCGCGGTTTCGATAGGGGACAGATTGTATTCATCCCGATAGGGATTGGCCCTCCCTGGATCATATGGATTTAACAGGTCCAAATTGTGTCGTTTGTATTGGAAGCCAACTTTTAACTCATTCCAGGAATTGACTTGCCAGATTCCATCCCAACGCAGATCAAAAGTCTTGGTTGCAGAGATGGTGTATTCACCAGGGTTGCGACGGGCGTAAAACTCGTAGCCATTCCCAGCTTCGTGGTTCCATTCATAGTCGCTATATGCTGTATATTCGCTGCTGTCTTTCCAGGAAGAAGTTGAATCTATCCAGATTCCCTTACGGTAGTCTTGCTCGTACTGGCTTATCCTCAATTCATAGAATAGATGAGGACTGAGTGTGTGGGTTAAATTCAGGTTTAAGTGCTGCCGGGCTGATTCATACTGATAGTACTGTTCAGGAATGTATTTCCAACTATGGCGATAGTATTTATAATTACTCCCGGAAGCTCTATAGAGAGTATTGATCTTAACATTAGATATACCTGTATATGTCAATTTTGTTGTGTATGAATATGATTTTCTAAAGCCCCAGGGGAGATAGCTGTTTTTGTCGGTGAGCTGACCGGAGACGAAAAGCCTCAGATCCTCTCCCAGCAGGGGTCCACCCAAGGACCAGCTCGTTAAGGTACCCTCAGCTTTGTTCTCATCACTATTCTGAAAGCTGCCAGCTCGACTCTCAAGTCTTGCTCGCCAACTGCGACCGCCCTCTCGAGTCAGGATATTTACTATTCCACTCATTGCATTTCCATATTCTGCATTGAATGTGCCGCTGAGGAGCGTTAGTTCTTCAATGGCATTGGTACCCAGATCATTTGCAAAGGACCCCAGAAAAGGATCCTGCACATAGACTCCATCAATGAGAAAAGCGACCTGGTTTGAACGGCCTCCACGAACGATGAGCTCGGTATTCGAACCAGCCACTCCGGACTGCAGGTATAGTGCTTGAGAAATTTCAGATATTGGAAGCGAATTGAACTGCTCCTGAGTAACCACCGATCGTGTACCAGCCAGGTCTTTTTCGATGACATCAAGGGGCGCGTTGACTAAAACTTCTAGCCCTTCTAGAATAGTAGATTTCATGGTTAGATCCAGCCAGGTTGTGAGATCAACAGCCACCTGGACATCACCTATTAGAATCTTTTCCAGTCCAATATATGAGAATTTGAGATTGTATGTTCCTGGCGGAATATTGAGCATAGTAAACCTGCCATTTTTATCAGAAATGCTACCAAAATTAGTTCCTTCAATCTGGATGGTGGCACCGATAACGGGTGCTCCTGATTCACTGGAAATTAGCTTCCCGCTGATCTTGCCTGTCACACCAGCCTGAAGTAGGTGCGGTGTTATAAAAATAAGAGTAGTTATGAATATGGTGAAGCGGAATGGCTTACCAATTAAATCAAGAACATTCATCTGGTTTTCCCCTCAAACTTTGAAATCATTCCTGGTTGGAAAAGGGCATTGCCACTTCTCCATGGAGTTGGGAGAAAGGAGCCCCCCAGCTCAAATTTGAAACCAATGTGAATTAAACCATGCTTTAAACTAATCCAAATTTAGTATAAATACCAAATTGAAAGTGTTTCGGAATGAATAAATATGCCACTAACTATTTTTGCTAATATCATCAATTGTTTTTGTGTGAACTTACCCTTTTCGCTCATTCGTTACCTGCTCTTGCCCTGTGCAGCTTTGCTATGATAATTTTTGTTTGGAAATCCACACTTTACAAATTAATCTGAGCCCGCCATATGGGTTTGACAACTGCGAAATCTGCTGCTGAAAAACGCCTTCCAATCCGGGAGGTTAGCCCCGTTGAATTACTCGGCGCCAATGACACCAATCTAAAATTAATTGAAAATCATCTTGAAGTTGCGCTATATGTGCGCGGGGATGAACTCATCGTCCGTGGAGACGAATCCAAGCTTGCTCTCGTTGAGAATATTATCGGTGAGATGATTGCCGTCTTGAATCGGAAAAAATTTATAGATAAAGATGATGTGCTCACCATCATCCGTCTCAGTCAGTCAGGTAAGTCCACTCTGGGTGAAGCTGGTCTCGATTCTGTCGTCCTTTTCACTCGCTCAGAAGTGATCAAACCACGCACGCCTGGTCAGGAAAGATATTTTTCTGCTGCTACAGCACACGATATGGTTTTCGGACTGGGACCAGCAGGTACTGGCAAGACTTATATGGCAGTGGCTTTTGCCATCTCTGCCCTTAAAAATCGGGAAGTTAAGAAGATAATTCTCACCCGTCCCGCCGTGGAAGCAGGCGAACGTCTCGGTTTTTTACCTGGGGATTTACGCGAAAAAGTTGACCCCTATCTCGCACCACTTTATGATGCCCTGTTTGATATGATGCCCCATGACAAAGTGCGTATCCTCATGGATCAGAAAACCATTGAGATCGTCCCCCTCGCTTATATGCGTGGAAGAACATTAGATCATGCTTTTATTATCCTGGATGAAGCACAAAATACTACCCCGATGCAGATGAAAATGTTTCTCACACGAATGGGTGTGAATTCAAAAATTATTATTACTGGTGATCCCACTCAGATTGACCTTCCCAAGCATGAGGAATCTGGTTTACTCCAAGCCGTAAGAATCCTGAAAGAGGTTGATGGTATCGCATTTGTCGAATTTGATGAAGGTGATATTGTGAGACACAAATTGGTTAGGCGGATTATTAAAGCCTATGACCAACCGAAAGAATCCTGAGCTACAAGGTCTAACTATTCATCCTCGCGATGAATTTCAGGTTTGGAACGATTTTTGACCTTTGTTATGACAAAATAATTTGTGTCCTGTGGAATTTGAACCTCAGGTGGATTCCGCGAGATGTTGATAAAGTTTAAGCTGTCCCAGGTTTGAGAAAATTACAAAAGGAATTATCATGAGCAGAGTCAGAGCCATACGTAAAGTTGCTATTGTAAGTGCGAAGCGAACCCCAGTGGGTGCTTTCCAGGGTGGACTATCTTCTATTAGCGCTCCACAACTAGGCGCAACTGCCATTACGGCTGCACTTGAGAGTGGTCAAATTTTGCCTGAAGATGTCGATGAAGTCATCATGGGCAATGTGATGACAGCCAATGAAGGGCAAGCTCCTGCCAGGCAGGCAGCCATATATGCAGGTCTACCCAATACCACGGAATGTTTGACCATTAATAAAGTTTGCGGTTCAGGCTTAAAGGCAGTCATGCTGGCCGCTCAGACTATCGAAGTTGGAAATGCTAACATCATCGTTGCTGGTGGCATGGAGAGCATGTCCAATGTGCCTTACTATCTCCCCGGTGCCCGCGGAGGTCAAAGATTAGGTAACGGTGAAATGGTGGATGGTATTCTCCGCGATGGATTGCAGAATGCTTATGATGGTATTCATATGGGACTCAGCGGTGAATTATGCGCAAAAGAATACAACTATACCCGTGAAGCTCAGGACGCCTTTGCAAAGGAGAGTTATCTCCGTGCACAGGCCGCCCAAAAATCAGGTGCTTTTGACAATGAGCTGACTTCAGTTGAGATTCCGCAGCGCAAGGGTGACCCAGTGTTATTTGATACCGATGAAGAACCCGGTCGTGGTAATTTTGACAAAATGCTTAAGCTGAGACCAGCCTTTCAAAAAGATGGTACCATTACAGCTGCCAATGCTTCCAAGATTAACGATGGTGCTGCCGCTGTGGTTCTCATGCGTGAAGGAGAAGCTGAAAAGCGGGGTTTAAAACCCATGGCTCGTATTGTCGCTCAAGCTTCCGCCGCCCAGGCACCTGAATGGTTCACCACAGCCCCGGTAAAGGCTATTAACAATGTCCTTAAAAAAGCCGGGATGACGCTGGGTGAGATCGATCTTTTCGAAATTAATGAAGCCTTTTCAGTCGTTACCATGGTGGCCATGGATGAACTAAATATCCCTCATACCAAAGTGAATGTAAATGGTGGCGCAGTTTCTCTGGGCCATCCTATTGGTGCTTCTGGCGCGCGCATTCTCACAACACTGCTCCACGCTATGGAAGCTAGAGAAGCACGTTTTGGTCTGGCTACACTTTGTATCGGTGGTGGAGAAGCTTCAGCACTCATCGTGGAACGTATTTAAGGGGAAAAACATGAGTATTCGAAACGTTGGCGTCATTGGCTCTGGAACCATGGGGAATGGGATTGCCCATGTCTTTGCACAATCTGGATTTATGGTGACCCTGGTTGATATCAATGAGGATTTTCTTGACAGAGGCATGCTGGCCATAACAAAAAATCTTGATCGTCAGTTAAAAAAAGAACTTATTACGAAAACCGAGAAGAGTGCAACGCTTTCACGGATAAATCCTACAACTGGATTCCATAATCTGGCTGATTGCGATTTTGTGGTTGAAGCTGCCACCGAGAACAAAACCACCAAGTTCAAACTATTTAAGGACCTTGATGCAACGGTAAAGCCTCATGTGATTCTCAGTACCAACACCTCTTCCATCTCCATAACAGAAATTGCTGCACATACCAAGCGACCAGATAAAGTGATAGGCATGCATTTTATGAATCCTGTCCCAGTCATGAAGTTGGTAGAAATAATTCGTGGACATGTCTGTACTGATGAAACTGTTGCCACAACCGTGGAACTCTGTAAAACATTGGGAAAAACTCCTGTTGAAGCCAATGACTATCCCGGGTTCGTAGCAAATCGTATTATCATGCCCATGATTAATGAAGCTGTTTTTGCTCTGATGGAAGGAGTCGCCACCAAAGAGGCTATTGATGAAATTATGCGTCTTGGTCTGGCCCATCCCATGGGGCCACTCACACTGGCGGACCTGATTGGACTGGATGTCTGTCTGTCTATTCTGGAAGTTCTCCATGAAGGTCTGGGCGATCCGAAATATCGTCCCTGTCCACTACTGAAGCGTATGGTTGCTGCTGGAAATCTTGGACGCAAAACTGGGCAGGGATTTTATTCCTATCAATAGTTCCCTAAGAATTTGAAACCGAAAAAGGCTAGATATGAATTTTGAATTAACAGAAGAACAAAAGATGGTCCGAGAAACCATCCGTGATTTTGCCGAAGCAGAGATAAAGCCTGGCGTCATGGAACGGGATGAAAAAGCTGAGTTTCCTGGTGAAATAATCAAAAAACTGGGTGAACTGGGATTTATGGGAATGCAGGTACCCGAGATTTATGGTGGTACAGAAATGGACGCTGTAAGCCACGTGATTACGCTTGAAGAAATTGCTCGTGTGGATGCCTCAACCTGTGTCATCATGTCAGTCAACAACTCACTGTTCTCAAACCCAATCCTCAAGTTTGGCTCAGAATACCTCAAGAATAAATATTTACCCCTCACATCAAGTGGTGAGAAACTGGGAGCCTACTCCCTGAGTGAGCCTCAATCAGGCTCTGATGCCAAGGCCATGCTGACCACTGCTACCCGTGATGGGGATTCATATGTTCTCAATGGAGTAAAAAACTGGGTTACCAGCGGGATTAGCTGTGATTATGTCATCGTTTTTGCAAAAACTGATAAGGATGCAGGCTATAAGGGTATCTCGGCCTTCGTAGTTGAAAAAGGATTGGAAGGATTTACCACAGGTAAAAAAGAAGATAAGTTGGGTATTCGTGGTTCTGATACCAGTGAATTGATTTTTGAAAATTGCAGAATCCCTGCAGAAAATATCATCGGGGAAGAGGGGCAGGGCTTCACTATTGCTTTGGCAACCCTGGATGTAGGACGCATTGGAATTGGAGCGCAGGCATTGGGAATTGCCCAGGGAGCTCTGGAAAGATCGATTAAATATGCCAAGGAACGGGAGCAATTTGGTAAACCAATCGGAATGTTTCAGGGAATTGGATTTAAGCTGGCTGATATGGCCACCCGTGTGGATGCCAGTCGACTCCTCGTTTACAGGGCAGCCTGGCTAAAGGATCAGGGGAAAACCATTGGGGAGAAAGCCTCGATGGCCAAGATGTTTGCCGGTGATACGGCCATGTATGTAGCAACTGAAGCTGTTCAGATTCATGGGGGGTATGGATTTATCCGTGAATTTGAAGTGGAGCGCATGATGCGTGACGCGAAGATTACACAGATCTACGAAGGAACCAATGAGATTCAAAGATTGGTTATCAGTAGACATCTTCTAGCAGATTGATTTAAAGAATTGTAAAAGGAGAATTGAGAAATGGGATTTTTTGATGCACCAGCATTGAACCACCACGAACAGGTTGTCTTTGCTCAGGATGATGAAACAGGTCTAAAGGCTATCATTGCTATTCATAACACCAGTCTTGGTCCAGCCCTCGGTGGCTGTCGGGTCTGGAACTATGATGATGAAGCCGCTGCCCTTCGCGATGTACTGAGACTTTCAGAGGGAATGACTTATAAATCTGCTCTGGCAGGTCTAAACCTCGGTGGTGGTAAGTCAGTTATCATTGGTCGGGTAAGAGATATCGGCAACGAAGCTGCATTCAGGGCTTTTGGTCGTCTGGTGGACAGTCTGGGTGGTCGCTATGTAGCCGCGGAAGATGTCAACACCACGCCTCAAATGATGGAATGGGTTCATGAAGAAACTGATTATGTCGCTGGTCTAAGTCCAGATCTGGGTGGCTCTGGCGATCCTTCACCCTTCACAGCCTATGGGACTTATGTTGGTATTAAGGCCGCTGCAAATAAAACCTGGGGCTCAGATAGCCTCGAGGGCAAGACAATAGGTGTACAGGGTCTGGGTCATGTTGGAATCTATCTGGTTGAGCATCTTTCAAAAGCCGGTGCAAAAGTAATAGTCACAGATATCAAGGAAGACCGCGTTAAAGACATGCTCAAGATTAAAAATGTGACTGCTGTTGCTCCAGAAGAGATTTATGATGTTCCTATGGATGTGTTCGCTCCCTGTGCCCTTGGTTCATCCGTCAATGATGAAACTATCGATCGTCTGAAATGTCAGATTATAGCGGGAGCTGCAAATAATGTACTTTCCGACTACGATAAGCATGGCAAGATTCTACTGGACCGTGGTGTTTTGTACGCCCCGGATTATGCAATTAACTCTGGTGGAGTGATCAATGTCTATGGCGAGTTCGAAGGCTACAACGAAAAGCGTTCTTACAACCGGGTTAATCATATCTATAACGTCCTCCAGGAAATTTTTCAGCGTTCACAGGATGAAAATATTCCTACCATGGATGCAGCTGATATTCTAGCTGAAGAGAGAATTCGCAAACTGGGACGTCTGAAACAGATGCATCGTTCTGGCAAACGTTTATTCTCGAAAATTTAAATAACGCGTAGAAAGGATCAGGCCTCAGTTCATGCAAGAAAGACGTCGAGCCCGGGAATTTGTTGTTCAGGTCTCATATGCACATGAGATTCAAAACGATAACCTGGATCAAACCTTCAACCTCCTGGCAGAGAAGAGCGAGTTATCTGATGATTTGCTTAAATTTGCCCGTGATCTGGTAAATGGGATAATGGCTCATCGTCAGGAATTCGATGACCTGATATCCAGCAAGTCCAGAAATTGGGATCTGACCCGTATTGCCCTGATTGATCGATTGATTCTCAGGATGGCCCTAACTGAATTCTTTTATTTTAAAGATATTCCACCAAAGGTGTCCATCTCAGAGGCTATTGAAATCGCCAAGGTATTCAGTACAGAAGAAAGCAGTAGCTTTGTGAATGGTATCCTGGATGCAATTCTCAACGATGCCTTGTCTGAGGGTAAAATCTCCATGATTTAATTAGCTTACAACGCTAATAGCCAAAAAGCGTGTCCCCAAAATCGTCACACCGAGCGGAGTCGAGGTGCGATGAACAGGAGACACGCTTTTTATTATCCCCCCCGCTTCGTCAGATACGAATTGTAGAAAAATTTAGGAGGCCCCGGCCCGTGTGGCACAGACCGGGGATGGTATGAACTCAGATGAGTATGGCCACTACCTGAGTAAATGCATTACTTCTGTAAACATTGTAGATCCAATCCACTTTGAGCTTGAGGATCACAACATTTGCATTCCTGTGCGAAGGAGCATGTATTGGGGAGAATCAAGGCCAGAATGATGATGGCCAGGAGACAAATCCACCTCAATTGTTTATCAGTCCTCTCTGATAACATCATTTCATTCCTTTTTTTCAAGACATGCACCACAATTATTTCAATAAAAGCATTTTGATGGTCTGCGAAAAATCTCCTGCCTGGAAACGAGCCAGATAAACTCCTGCGCAGACCGGATGACCTGATCTGTTAATCCCAGCCCAGGTATAGTCATAGTAGCCTGCAGGTTGTGATTCATTCACCAGGGAGAGAATCTCTCTTCCACCAAGATCGTAAATGGTAAGAGATACATGAGATATCTCCGGTAATTCATATTGGATAGACGTGCTGGGATTAAATGGATTGGGAAAATTTTGTGAAAGCTCAGCCTGAGCAGGTAGCTCCAGGGGTCCTTCAGAAATGGGCAGAGCTTCAGCGGTTAGGATGTAGAGACCATCATCTCCATCGGCGAGATAGATATTATCGTCATTAACTGCAACACACATGGCAAATCCCCCGGTGCGATGATATCCTGTCTCAATAGGATTGGCTGGATCAGACACATCAATGACCCTCATACCCTGATCTCCATCAGCTAAATAAACAGAACCATTTTTATAGGAGATATTGACAGCCAGGCCCTGTGTATCGAAAGAGCCTACTTCCTCAAGACTGTCTGGATTCGATATGTCAATTATGAATAAGCCAGCATCATAAGCAGCTAAATATGCATAATTACCGTGTATTGCTACACCAAGGCCCTCTCCTTCCATAGGGTGGTAATTGCTCAATGCAGCTGGATTCTCAGGGTCAGATATATCGTAAATTCCCAGGCCGAATGATTCAGCTGTATAAAGATAATCACCCCTCACGACCACATCTAAAACATATCCCTCTGTCACACATCCCCCCAACTCTACTGGAGCCGCAGGATTTGAGATATCTACTACCTCCAGATTACTTCCCACAATGAAGGCATAATTATCAGCTATGGCCAGATCAAGCCCGGCATTTAAGTAAAGACAATTAGCGACTTCTGTTGGAGTTGTTGGATCAGATATGTCCAGAATGTGTAACCCAGTTAAAAATTCCAAAACGTAGGCATAGTTTCCACTAACATCTATGCGGTGAACGCTGGGGCCAAACCAAGATCCATCTTGAGGAGTGTAAGGAAGATGGAAGGCACCCACTTCAACAGGCATATTTTGATCTGAAATATCCAGTAAACGCAGTCCACCATATTCATCTGCTACGTAAGCAATATCACCGCTGATTTTAACATCAAGTGCAAACCCTCCACTCCTGAGAGTAGTCACCTCAGGTTGGATTCCGAGATCAGCTACATCCACAATTGATAGACCTGCGCCTCCGCTGGCCAAATAGACATAATTTCCATCTACAGCGACATCCATGACGTTTTCACCATTACTTAGAAAACCCACTTCAACAGGTTGACCTGGATTGGTGGTATTAATGATTCGCAGTCCTGCTTCCCCTGCAGCTACATAGGCATAATTTCCATCAATTGAAACCTGATGAGCAATTCCTGCAATATCGCAGGATCCAGTTTCAGAAGGAGTGTTTGGATTGGTAATATCGATGAGATGCAATCCATGACGTCCGCTTGCGATAAAAGCAAGATTTCCAGTGACTGCAATTCCGTTAACACTTCCATCTATATCAAAATAACTTAAAGAATTTGGGCTAATTGGATTTGAAATATCGAGTATATACAAACCATCATTGGGATCCAACAAATAGGCCACATTACCTTCGATGTGTATATCTCCAGCATGAAAACCAGGATCATAATAGGCAGAAACAACCGCATCTTCTGGATTGGAAATATCAATAATACATAATCCATAATTCCCATTTGATACGTATGCGTAATCGCCATTGATCGCGACACTGGTCGAAAATCCATTTGTTGCAACTGCGCAGGTTTCTACGGGGTTATTGGGATCTGAGATATTAACAATCCGCAAGGATCCATCTGCAACATAGGCATAGTCACCATGAACAGCCACATCTTTTGCGTAACCACCCGAGTTTGAACTTCCTAATAGTGTGGGATCCCCAGGGTTGGAAATGTCCACTAATTTTAGATCAGCACCATCGACTGCCATATAGGCTATGTCTTCCCTGACGACAATGCTGAGAGACGTTTGAGGAAGATCCAGATGACCTACTTCGTAAGGGCTGGAAAGATTTGTCACAGACATAATGCTTAAGCCAGGATAACCCCTGGCCATATATGCAATTCCATTTGCTACAGAGAGGCCAAGTCGGGAAAGACCTGGAAAAAATGTATCTTGCGGAAAACTTCCAGCAGGGTATGGATGGTGTGGGTCGGAAATGTTTATTCTCCTTAACCCGCACTGCTCATCCGCTACATAGGCAAACTCACCGCTTATTTCCACATCTAATGCATACTCCTGATAGGTTTCTGAGCTCGCTATGTGGTTTGAGTTAAATGGATCTGAAATATCCCAAACCCAAAGACCATCATGGCCTGTGGCAACAAACAAGTAATTTTCACTGGATGACACACCAAAAGAATAGTCATCTGACTCACAAGTTCCAATATGTGACGGATTATATGGATCGGATACATCTATGACCAGCACACCTTGATCTAGGCACGCGAGATAAACATGATCATCCTGAAAGGTAATATCCTTCGCGGGTCCAGTAGTATTAATGAAGCCAATTTCTATGGGATTTGTAGGATTTGAAATATCAAAAATTCGAAGGCCGTTGTATCCATCCGCTAGATAGGCGATTCCCTCGTTCACGGCCACTCGGTATGCATACCCTTCAGTATCAATGAATCCTACCTCGTGGGGTTCTGCAGGAATAGTTAAATCAATGATACGCAATCCAGCACGCCAATCGGCTACATATGCGTACTCACCAAAAATTGTCACTCCAAGGACAACAGAGGGGGTAATGACTTTGCCAAGTTCGACTGGATTTTCAGGATCGGAAATATCCATGACCTCCAGGTATCCGCCATTTCCAGCACAGGCAATACTTCCTGAAACGTCGACATCATAGCATGGTCCGTCTGCCCAGCGACCAACGAGAGCAGTATTGGTCTCTTGACTCATACATGCTCCGTGGATGAGGACCAAGATGAAAAGTATTCGTGAAACAAAATGGATATTCATAATTATCTCCAAACTATACGTCTGTGCTTTCGAGTATCAGTGTGGCAGGACTGAAGGGATTGGCAGAGTTGGGATACAACTCAAACCCAGGAGGTGAATCTTTCAACTCCTAAACCCCAACAGTCCCCACCATTTCAATCAGGGCAAAAAACAGCCCCAGTCTACCAGGTAAGACCAGGGCTTTGTGCATGAACTTGGTCTATTTCAGAAGCGTAAACTTCCTGACTTCACGATATGATTTTCCTGAATTATCCTTGAAATTCATCTCGTAAAGATACAACCCGGTTCTCAGCGGTTTCCCTTGCTGATCAGTGGCAAACCATATCATGGAATGCCTGCCCCCAAGCCTTTGATCATCAATTAGTGTAACCACTTCTCGACCATTCACGTCATACACCATCAGGTTGACCCAACCAGCATCTGGTAGCTCAAAATTTATAGTTGTCGAGGGATTGAATGGGTTGGGATAGTTCTGATACAGCTCAAAAGTTGATGGTTGAGTGCTTACTTCAACAACCCCAACCGTATTCCAGGTAGCTGTCACATCATAAGCAACTCCATTTAAAACCTCAATTTGTCCAGAATACGAGGTATAGAAATCCTCTACAGTCGTGGCACACTCCACCCCTATATGCCACAACCCGGAATCTTGCGGAGCAATATTCAGGATGTGATGGGCTCCATCGCTTTCACTGGCATATTGAGCAGTGCCTTCAAATGCGTATGATCCTGGATTCGCGTAGAGGTTAAAATCAAAACCATCTTCTGTATTCAGCTCAATGGAAAGTTCTGGTGTCCCCGGTGGAATTGAAATCGTGTAGTGGTGGTATTGTCTATCTCCAATACGAATAAATTCTGTAAGACTGTCCTCTGAATACAAATTCATAGTACGAGTTTCACCATTCACTAAACTGGCTTTTACCACAGGATCGCCTACGCCATCCAGGGCGTACAATAAAATGGCTTGCATCATATGAAGTATTTCTCCATCCCAGGCACCTTCGGGGTGAGATCCGGTGACGACAATTCGTCCTTGAGTCGTATCCGGTTTATAAGCCCAGGTGCTGGCCTTGTCATGCATTTCCACTGATACGTGGCGTGACTCATATCTTGTCAGAATTTCGGTTTTAGACGGAAAATCCAGATTTTCCCGTGCCCAGCAACCTCCATTGTGTCTCACATTCTCAATTAAGTGATCATCGCCAAAATTGAAGTAGTCCAACAGGGGAGAATCTGCAGGAATATTGTGTCCTGTGTAACTGTCAAGGAGACCTGTAGTATGAGTTCTTCCAGGCCAAATATGATAATAGGGGGCATGGGTGCCATTTTCCTGATAGCTGAGGCTCGCTATAAATGCCCCGGCGCAAGATCCAGTAAAGCTACCACCCCCAGCATAAAAATCTCTTACACGCTGTCTACCAACTTCCCCCAGAGAGTTCCCATGACTTGATGATGATCCCCCATTGGTATAAATCATGCGAAAACGGGGTGATCCATCTGGATAGAGGAGATGTCCATTGGTGTCGAACTCATTTGAGATCATGACTTCCGTTTGAATGACTTCATCTGAAGTACCCAGGTATTCCACCGAAAGCCCTAATAACTCAGGGGCGTCCATATACAATCTTGAGGTTAGAGAAACTCCGCCATCACTAAAAATGTCTTTGAAGAATCCTGGTGTTTGAGCAAGCAGAGTGGAAGTATATGGCATTGCCAGAAAAAATGAAATTGATAATATTCTTGTTAATAAACGCATAATTTCCCCTGAAAATGCCCCGGTTGGCTTGAACCAACCGGGGCTCCGCGTTAAAGAAATACTACTTAAGAAGCGTGAACTTCCTGACGTCGCGGAATTGTTTACCCCCAGAATCGATGAAGTTCATCTCATATAGATAAAGCCCTGTTCCAAGGGGTTTACCCTGTTTATCCCTGGCAAACCAATTCATGGAATGCCTGCCCCCAAGCCTTTGATCTTCAATAAGTGTCGCTACTTCCCGACCGCTAACATCATAGACTACCAACGTGACCCAACCAGCTCCTGGCAACTCAAAGTTGATTGACGTGGATGGGTTAAATGGGTTGGGATAGTTCTGATACAACTCGAACTGCTGTGGGACTGTAGCCAATTCTGGATCTATATCCACAATCATGCATTCAGCACCTGCGCCCATATCTACACCATTCTCGCCAGTACCAATACAGGGTGATCCCGTTTCCAGGTTATAATCATCAACATCTCGGTTGACGAATAAAGGATTGTCCACAATATTAGTAGTTTCCCAGACAACAGTGCCATTGTCATTGGTTATGATTCCAGCTTCGCCTCCCTGAATATCTGAGTATTCAATGGTCAGTGAACTGGAGTTGCTTGACTCATAGAATTCAATGTTATTGGTGACACCTCCCCTATGCGTGTTGTACCATACAATTGAATTAATAAGTGTCAGGTTTGCTCCAGAACTCAAGCCGATTCCACCAGCTGCGCGCCAGATAGGGGCTGAGGTCCTATTGTCAGCAACAGTCACACGATCAAGGGTGGGATTTCCACCAAGATGTATCCATACCCCGCCAGCCATAGCATAAGCATGGTTCTTAAAGACTGCGACCTGCTCAACCAGGGCGTCGGAAGTCCAGAGTGTAAGTCCACCACCTGTTGTTCGCGCGTAGTTCTCACTAATCTTCACCCGGCGGAGTGTGGGACTTGACTCATAGACCACAATCCCACCGCCATAGTCTGCCTCATTGTCGCGGATAACAACATCTTCAATGAGTGCATCAGCACCATAGGCGCACATGATGCCACCACCCATGGCAGTATCTCCAACGGCTGTATTACCTTCTACAATTAGATTCCTCAGGGTGGGAGTCGAACCATGTCTGACGTTAATGCCACCACCAACAGAATAACCGTCAGTATTCACCCAACCCAGACCATTCGTAATGGTGAAGCCATCTAGAACTGCGGTTACTTCCTGGGACACTATCATAACGGTAGTCATTGTATTGCCACCGTCAATAATGGTGACCTCAGGACCGTGTTCCGATAAAACAGCGATGTTTTTACCCAGGAAATTGATATTCTCAATATATGTACCATCTGCAACCAGAACGGTATCACCTTCCAGGGCTGCATCAATAGCAAGCTGTATAGTTGTGTAATTTGAAGGGACCAGGAGTGTCTGTGGTGGACCCGGCACTTCCCATGAACCCATATCCGGAGCTGAACCTACATATTCGTCCTCGGACATATCTATCCAGGTGGCACCTTCATACTCAAACTGAGCAGTTCCAGCATCGATACAAGGCGAGCTAGGACCCAGGTGATCTCCGGTACCAAAGCGGGGATTCGTTTGCAGATTGCCGGTAATCCAATTGACTTGGCCGATCCCTGGATGCATTCCAGCCACGCCACCCTGGACGTTTGAATAGGCAATAGATACCGTATCAGGCAAGTTCTCTCCATCAAAATCCATCAGGTAGAACTGATCTGGCATGTTCGAGTAAAAAATGGAATTGACGATAAGAGGGCTGCTGGCATGGTTTGTTAACATCCCACCGCCCCCATTGGTACCTCTATTCCCTTCAACTGTGATTTTGTTAAGAGTGGGCCTGGCGTGGTCATGAAGAAACAATCCACCTCCAGCTACACCAACATTATCGTGGATATACACATCCTCGAAATATGGAGTAGCCATTTGACCAATGTAGACACCTCCACCAGCCTGAGAAACAGTATTGCCATATATTTTAAGACCCTTAACTGATGGAGAAGAACTATGAGCAATAGAAAGACCACCACCCCACACTGAATTATTGTTGGCGATGATGATATTTTCTAAAACTGGATTTGACTGGACACTGACTGCAATTCCACCTCCAGCCCCGTCAGGTTCTAAACCAATTACTGCGGAGTTACCAGATACGATCAGATTCTTAAGAGTGGGTGATGAAGCATAATGTATAAGAATGCCCCCTCCCAGGACATCCGAAGTTTCACCAGGCATCCCAGTCCCATTGGTAATGGTAAATCCATCTAAAACTGCGTTTTCAGATTCTCCACTCATTATCAGCACGGTGGAGCCATTTTGATTGCCATCAATGGTGGTTAGTTCTGGACCACCTACTGATTCAACTGTGATATCCTTACCATTGAAATTGATATTTTCAACATAGGTGCCCACATTTACTCGGACGATATCCCCATCTACCGAGGCATCGATTGCTGACTGTATGGTACTAAAACTTGCCGGCACGTTAAAGACTCTAGGTGCTGGCGGTACTTCATGTGAGCCCTTATCAGGTGCAGAGCCAACATATTCAGCGGCTTCCATATCAATCCAGGTTACTCCTGCAAAGGAGAAGTTGGCTGTTCCTGAATCAACACAGGGTGAAATGGCCTGCAAATCATCGCGAACGACATCTATGAAACAAGGATCTACAGAGGTGTTCCCATCTAGCCAATTCAATTGACCTGAGTTAACGGTAATTCCAGCTTGGCCGTCTTGGATATTGGAATAGGCAATGGATAGTGTATCAGGATCATATTGGGGATCGCCATTAAACATAATCTGGTCGGGGACATTCCCCTTGAAAATAGAGTTGATAATCATGGGACTGCTACCATCATTTGATATCAATCCACCACCGCCACTTGGACTGGTGTTGTCTCTAACAGTAATTTTGTTAAAGATGGGGTTCGCATTCTCATGCAGGAAAATTCCACCGCCATAATATGCAGCCCTGTTGAGATGGACGTATACATCCTTAAAATAGGGAGATGAGTTAACCCCAATGTAGACACCGCCTCCAGTTGTTGTTGCCCTGTTATAATGAATATAAACCGAATGTAAAGTTGGATTTGAATTGGTAGCAATAGCCAGCCCACCACCCCATTTTGATCGATTGAAGGAGATTTCAATATTTTCCAGGGTGGGGTTTGAATCCTCTGCGATAGTGATTCCACCACCAGCAGGGTCGTCACCACCTAAGGCTGCGTTATCAGTGACGATAAGATTTTTCATAGTCGGTGAAGAGCCATTTCGACAGGCAATCCCACCTCCTACGATTTCATCACCATTATCAAAACCGCTTCCATTTGTGATTGTGAATCCGTCTAAAACCGCACTTTCGTCCTCTTGGCTCAGAAAATGAACAACAGCGCCATTTTGATTTCCATCAATAATGGTCAGTACAGGACCGCGGCGAGACATCACCACGACATTGTTACCGTTAAAATTGATATTTTCAACATAGGTACCTCGATCCACCAGGACTGTATCACCATTACTGGCCATATCCATACCTGCCTGAATCGTGGCAGCATCTTCTGGTACATTGATTGTTGCAGCTGAGAGCGTCCCTACACTAACCAACACAATAATCATTAGATGTAACCATTTCATGATCCCCTCCTCGCTTTCCTTGTTTGGGTTTGAATTCTGGTGTAAACCTACAGCGGAGAGAGGAATTGTGCATCTTTACTAAATCTTTACAAACGCAGAAAAGTTAGAACCACGTCTAAGCTCAATTTCAGGTGATGTAAAGATTGGGTTGTCGAAGTATTAGTGGAAGACTCAGAGTGCTATAAGTAATTGTATATAAATAACTAAAGATATACAATTACTTATGCAATTGAAGATAAATAATTTTTGATTGTAAAGAAAAAGTAAAGGTAGTAAAGATCAATATTTGGAGAGAAAAGTTGAAAGAATTTCTTCGCTGCCAATCTCCAATTTTTTTCTGATCCGGTGGCGATAGATATCAATGGAGGAAGGTTGAACATTCATGACTTTGGCAATATCCTTTGAAATAAGATTTAGCCTGAGGAGGGCACAAACCTTCAATTCATTCTCTGAAAGCCCGGGATGGCTATTGCGTAGTTCAGAATAAAATCCGGTGTGAATCTCAGTGAACCAGATTTCAAAATCTTCCCAACCCTGTTTTACGGAACTACGATCCCTCAGAAAATGTAGGAGCTTATTAATTCTGGGCTTAATATCATTCCAGCTCAATTTTGAAAAGCTTTCCAGTTCGCTCTGAAGATTATCCATGATCTGTTGTTTGTCATTAAGGTGGAGGGACTGAGTGAGCAATTCACGTTTGAGATGATCTAATTTGAGCTCTGTTTTTTCTGATTCAACTCTTTGCCTTTCTTCAATTTCGACTTTGAGTTGTGCAGTACGCTCTCTCACCAGGGCTTCCAGCTTATCTCGTTGAGCAATGAGTCGGTATGTGCGGAGTTGGATATAAACCAGCATGAGTCCAAGCAGGCTTACAATACCCAGAGTCTTAAACCACCACGTTTTCCAAAAAGGTGGTGCAATAGAGATATCAATGCTGGTCCCTTCAAGATTCCATGCGCCATCATTGTTGGATCCACGTACTTTAAAAGTATAATCACCTGCTGGGATATTCATGTATTGAGCCTGAGGGTTATTGTGGGCATCAATCCAATCCTCGTCATATCCAACCAATTTATAGGAATAGTGATTTTTATAGCTAGCAGAGAAATTAAGGGCTGCAAATTTGAAGCTAATCACCTTGTCTCGATAGCTGAGTTCCAGTTGCTTAGTTTGGGTGATGGATTTTTTAAGTATGACCCTTCCATCCCTGGCCTCACCAATGGAGACATCATCATAATTTATGGCTAGTTCTGTTAGCACAACAGGAGGGATGTATTGATTATTTTTAATGCTATCAGGATAAAAGACATTATATCCGTCTCCACCTCCAAAATACATCTGGCCATCAGTTGCCTCCAGACAAGATTGGAAGTAAAAAGATTCCTGCACCCCATCACTCAAGGTATATCGATTGACTAAACCAGTGTCAGGATGGGCTTTGAGTAGGCCCTGGTTTGAGCTAAGCCATAAGAAATGATGATCATCCTGAAGGATTCCGTAAATGGACGTATTTGCTAAGCTGGAGTGAAGATCCAGAGTTGATATTTTTGTTCTCTCTTTGTTTAACTTATTTAATCCACCACCGCTAGTCCCAATCCAAAGTGCTTGAGAGTCGTCTTCATATAGGGTGACGATACCATTACTGGTAATAGAGTTGCTGCTATTTCGATCAACCATGAATCTCTTGAATATTCCTGATGTCCGATCGAATTGATTCAAACCTCCATCTGAGGTACCGATCCAGATGTATCCTGCTTTATCTTCCAGTAGACAGTAGGTGAAATTGCTACTCAAACTTTGCGGATCATCAGGGTCATGAGTAAAGTGCTCAAAGGCATCAGTCGCTTCATCATAATGCTCAAGACCTTGACTTTCAGTTGCAATCCAGATATTTCCATCACTGGTTTCCAGAATATCTCTCGTCGTTTTATCACTAAAACTATTGGGCTCATTTTCTCTGTTTCTGTAATGGTTTAAAGTTTGGGTTGGATAGTCCAATGTAAACAAACCACAGGAGAAGGTGCCAATCCAGATCTTATGATTGCGATCTGATCGTACCCGCGCAATGTAATCACGGCTCCACCATTCGGTTTTCCCAAGCGTCTCTTTGGAATTGTAGTGAGTAAATTCACCCGTGTTCGCATCCATAACGCTGGTACCACCCTCAATAGTACCAAACCAGATATTTCCAACTGGATCTTGAGATATTGACCACACTGGATTTGCTCGAATGCTATTGATGTTATTGGCATCGCTCTGCCCAAGTTGGAACCGTATAAGATCCCGATCATAATAGCTGACACCGGCTGCTTCGGAAGTCACCCAAAGAATACCTTGCCGATCTACCAGGGTTGCATAGAGGAGGTTGTCACCCAGAGATCCTGGATCATTGGCATCATGGTAATAATTGGTGAAGTTCTTTGTTTCATGATTATAATTTGCCAAGCCACCTGCAGAGCTGAACCAGAGTGAACCGTCTCCGTCTTTGCTGATAGAATGGACTCCATCCACAGGTGACACAGGTAGAGTAGGGTCATAAATATACTCAAATTTATCTTCATTGTAATCCCATCTGTGGACACCAAGGCCAAAACGACCTATCCACAAACATTCATCAACGGAATCGGCCAACATGGTGGTAATGCTTATTGAGGTTGAGGGACGAACAAGGACTTTGCGATACATGCTATAGTCATCAAGGGAGATAGTGGTTGCGGCACCGTTTTCCATTCCCACCCAGAGTCTACCACCTGGAGTTTCTGCAATACAGAGGATACGATCCTGGGCAAGAGACTGCTCCTTGTCAGGATCATGGTGAAAAGAGGTAAACTCACCAGTAGAGGGTACATACTTGCTTAGGCCCTCTTGAGTGCCGATCCAAAGTGCCCCTCTGGAATCTGGGAAGAGGCATGTAATTTTATTACTCACTACCGAGTTGGGGTTTTCGGGATTGTGAGCGAAATTTGTAAAGTTTTCTAGATCACGGTCGTACCGGCTGAAACCTCCAGTTGTTGTGCCAACCCACATAACATTTTCTGCGTCCTCGCACAATGCTGAAACATAAGTACCGGGAATCGATTTTTCATTCAAGGGGTCATGGAGAAAGGTTTTAACATCCGAACCATCATATCGATTGAGACCAAAGCGTGTTCCAAACCACATAAAACCCTGACTATCCTCAAGAATGCTATGCACTGCATTCATCGTGAGGCCATCTTTTACTGTGAGGTGATTGAAGCGAACGGGGTTGTCATCCCCAAGGGCTGAGCCCAAAATCAATAGTAACATTAAGTGTGAAGGATGCAGCATCCGAACCCATACAAAGTTTGCCTGGATTCGATGAATACAAAAATTGTATATTTCCTGAATAGGTGTCACAATTGCCCCCACAGCTTCTGTAAAACGATGGAACAAAGCTAATTGAACTCTATATAATGGCAATGGAAAACATGGAGATACGGCTACCACTTCCTGCGACAAGTCTTCTGATTAGATTTACAATGGCGATGATGAATATTCAATGTCACACTCTCAATAAAGCGCTTCACAAACCCTCCGAGGAAGTTATTTTAGCGCCATGATTAGTAAATTTATTACCAAAATATTTGGAACCAGTACGGATCGTGAGACCAAGCACCTTATTCCGTTTGTCGCACAGATCAATGAAGAGTTCTCAGCACTTTCGAATGCCACCCAAGAGACCTTGCTCTCCAAAACAGAAGCCTTTAAAACTCGGATAAGTGAGGATACTTCAGAACTTCAATCCAGGCTTGAAGGTGAAGGCAAAGATCTCAAATCAATACAAGAGGCCATCTATAACCGCGAACAAGAAATTCTTGCTGAGATTCTGCCTGAAGCTTTTGCCGTAGTGAAAAAAGGTGCGTCACTCCTCATGGGGCAGGCAATCAAAATCACCGGTCAGGAAATGACCTGGGACATGATTCCTTATGACGTTCAGCTCATGGGTGCCGTTGTCCTGCATCAGGGTAAAATTTCTGAAATGAAGACGGGTGAAGGAAAAACCCTGGTTGCTACTATGCCTATCTATCTCAATGCTTTAGTTGGGAAGGGTGTGCATATCATTACGGTGAATGACTATCTCGCCGAACGAGATTCACAATGGATGGGTGCCCTTTTGAAGTACGTGGGTCTTTCAGTTGGGGTGATCCTGGCTCAAATGGATCCTGCGACCCGACAGGAAATGTACAATTGTGATGTGACTTATGGTATCAACAGTGAGTTTGGATTTGATTACCTCCGCGACAATATGTCCATCAGCAAACAGGATCAGGTCCAACGCGGGCACTATTACTCCATTGTGGATGAAGTGGATAGTGTGCTCATTGATGAGGCTCGAACCCCTCTCATTATTTCTGGAACTGTTGAGTCAGAGATTGCTCAACGATACACGGATTTACGACCCCTGGTTGATACGCTTATGCGTCGTCAGACCACCCTGGTCAACTCCATTCTGGCAAAAGCTGAAGAAGCCCTCAAGGATCCCAAGCTGGAGTATGATGCTGGAGAATTGATTCTTCAGGCGCGCCGGGGAAGTCCCAAACATCGTCGTCTCCAGAAGCTCTACCAGGAGCAGGGCATCAAGAAACTTGAGCAGCGTGTTGAGAATGATTATCTCCGTGATAAACGCATGCCTGAGATTGATGATGAGCTATACTTTGTCATTGAAGAAAAACAGAACAGCGTAGATCTCACTGATAAAGGTCGTGAAGCTCTATCACCCAATGACCCTGATAGATTTGTTATCCCTGATTTACCCACCCTCCTAAATGATCTGGAGAGTGATGAAGCGCTTTCTGTCCAAGAGCTGAATGAGAACAAAGAGAAGCTTTATGCCCTACATGGTGAACGCTCTGATACCATCCACAATTTGAGTCAGCTTCTCAAAGCCTATTCGCTTTTTGAAAAAGATGTGGATTATGTGGTTCAAGAAGGCAAAGTCATGATCGTCGATGAGTTTACAGGTCGCATCATGCATGGTCGTCGCTATAGTGATGGTTTGCACCAGGCGCTGGAAGCCAAAGAAAAAGTTCGGATTGAGAAAGAAAGCCAGACACTGGCCACAATTACACTTCAGAATTATTTCCGTCTCTACAAAAAGCTTTCTGGTATGACAGGTACTGCTGTTACTGAAGCAGAGGAATTTTTCAACATTTACAAACTTGGTGTGGTTGAAGTACCGACACATCGTGATGTCGTACGTGACGATGAAAATGATCAAATTTACAAAACCCGCCGGGAAAAATTTAATGCGGTAATAGAAGAGATTATTGCTTCACACAAATCAGGACAACCCGTCCTGGTGGGTACCATCACTGTTGAAGTATCAGAGACACTTTCGCGCATGCTTAAGAGACTCAAAATTCCCCATAATGTACTGAATGCCAAACAACATGGCCGAGAGGCGGAAGTTGTAGCCAGAGCTGGACAGGCACATGCTGTGACTATCGCTACCAACATGGCTGGTCGTGGAACGGATATCAAACTAGGTCCTGAAGTCACGGGTCTGGGTGGTCTCAAGATATTGGGCACCGAACGTCACGAGTCCCGTCGAATTGATCTCCAGCTGAGAGGTCGTTCTGGAAGACAGGGTGATCCTGGTGCATCACGTTTCTATCTGAGTCTCGAAGATGATTTGATGCGTCTGTTTAGTTCTGACCGAGTTGCCAGCGTGATGGATCGTCTCGGTTTGCAAGAGGGTGAGGTTATTGAAGCTGGAATGGTGACCAAGGCTGTGGAGAGAGCCCAGAAGAAGGTTGAAGCCCGTAACTATAGCATTCGTAAACATCTTTTAGAATATGATAATGTGATGAATCAGCAGCGCGAAGTTATCTATGATCGCCGACAGGCTGCTCTTGATGGTCTTGATCTAAAAGAGGAATACAGCGAAGTCATTGAGAATTATGTCGATACAGTAGTTGAAAAATATACAGGTCTCGAATCTGATGTGGACTTGTGGGACTGGAGTGGATTGCAGGCTGATCTTGGCTCAACCGCTATGGTTCAGATTTCGGAAACGCCATCAGTTGATCTCGAAGCTGACAAATTAAGAGAAGATGTCAAGAAGCTTATCTGGGAATCTTATGAACAGAAAGTTGAGATGACGGGAAGTCCGGAGAATTTTAAAAGGCTTCAGCAGTTTGTATATCTGAGAGTGGTGGATGAAAAGTGGCGTGAGCATCTCTATGAGATGGATCAGATGAAGGAAGGTATTAACCTACGAGCTGTGGGCCAGAAAGACCCCTTAATAGAGTATAAGAAAGAGGGCTATCAACTATTTGTTAAGATGTTAGATCTGATTGATCGTGAAGTTCTGAAACTCTTCTTCCACGCCCGTATTGTGGACGAGCGCGAAAACAAAATGCGCAGAGCCAGAAATCTTTCTTCTAACCATGCCGAGACCTCAAATATGGGCTTTCTGAATGCCTTGCCGCAGACCAGTGGGGAAGGAAATCAGAGTTCCGCTCAGCCTGGTCCTCCTCAGAAACCAAAACCCATTCAAGTGGAAGAAAAGATTGGAAGAAACGATCCTTGCCCCTGTGGATCGGGTCTTAAATACAAGAAATGTCATGGCAAGTAGGGTCATATACTTGATCACTAACAATTTTGTTACAGTATATAGACAGGCAAATAAAGTTTGTATCACCCCTTGAAGGCGTTATTTTTCATCTTGTTTAGTGAATGAACCGGACTGTGATAAGAATCAACACGATTGTTCGGTAGCATAATTAGTTTTAACGAAAATCAACCACATGCATGTGGAGGGAAATATGCGTAGAAGCTTTCTAGTCATCACCAGCCTAATAATCATTGCCAGTTTTGG
>JACKQG010001170.1_pt1 | contig 36880 bp, 21 predicted proteins | sample 8237621 | NCBI WGS metagenome assembly JACKQG01 (sample SAMN15677084, study PRJNA649215) | marine metagenome | biome: marine; feature: Black Sea; material: saline water; isolation source: suspended particulate matter (SPM) from the Black Sea western gyre | collected 2013-06-09/2013-06-10 | depth... | reverse complement strand
ATAACTCCTGGAGCATGAACGAAGGCCTCACCAGCGCCGTCGGCAAGATTGACATTGCCAAGGAAATCGCCATCGCCGCCATGGACGGCCTGAGCCCCAGTGACTTCCTCGCCCTGGTCAGCTTCGACAGCGACTACCACAACATCATCGAGCCGACGAAGGTCAAGGACCTGGAACCCGCCCGCTACGAGGTCAGCCGGATTGGCGCGTTCGGCATGACCAACATCCTCGGGGGCCTGCAGGAGGCCGCCCGCATTCTGCCGCAGATCGACTCGCCGTACAAACACGTCCTGCTGATTTCCGATGGCCGCGAGACCGAGACCGGCACGGACTACAGCCGTTGCGTGCAGAGGATGGTGGACCGCAAGATCACACTCTCGGCCATCTCCGTCGGCCTTGCGCCCAACGTCAAGCTCATGAACACCCTGGCTTACGCCGGCAAGGGCCGACACTATCACACCAAGAGCTACGACCAGATTCCCGCTGTCGTCCTGCGCGAGGCACGCAGCATGGACGACCAGTTGCTCGTGGATCTCGCCCTGACGGCCCGGCAGGTCAATGACGATCCAGCCATCGACGGCATCGATGTAACGAAGCTGCCCGCCCTCGGCGGGTACAACCGTTCGCGCGCCCGCCGCCACGCCTGGACGCCGTTGGTGATCAGCTCGAAAAACGAGCCGTTGCTGGCCCGCATGCGTTACGGCAGCGGCCAGTCGCTGGCCTTCACATCCGCCGCCACCGGTTCCTGGGCGACCGACTGGATCGAACAGACCCCCACCGAGTACATCGCCTTCTGGCGCCAAGCCGTCGCCAGCGCCCTCGGCCCGCCGCACCGAGAGCTGCCCCTGAGCGTCGGTTTCCCCGCCGGCCGGCCAGTTCTGAACGTCGACGCGCCGACTGACGCGAAGGTCTACCGCCTGGCCGGCGAAAGGATCGTCGAAGTCGCCACGACCCCCGGCCAGCATTCCCTGCCCGTCGGCAGCAGCAGGGCGATGCTGGTCACAACCGGCGGAAAGACGCTCCGGGCCGCCGCCTGGAAACGGACCGCCGGAGCGGAGTTCGACGACCCGGCCCGGGGCCTCGCGACGCTCCGGGCGATAAGCGAAGCCGCCGGAACGACCTTCGACCCGACCACCGAAGACGTCCTTACCCCGACGAAGGCGTTCGCCGGACGCCCTCTGACCCCGCCATTCTGGCTCGCCGCCGCTGCCGTGCTGCTGATCATCGAACTTCTCTTCAGACGCCTGCCCGCACTGACGAGGCTGGCCTCACCGCAACGGAAGTCCGCATCCTGACGAATTGAAGAATCCAAAGTCAAAGCCGCCCAGGGATTGATCTCGCCGAACCTGAGAGCGTCCGGCCGAGACACGCCAGGGAAGGATTCGGGACGCGTGGGTGTGCCCGACGACGCCTGTATCGATCACGTGGTGTGGGTCGGGTCTAGCGCGCGGAGGTGTATCGACCTCTATCTCCAAACGCAGGCTGCTAACTTGCATCGGTGTGCGCCACCGCGCGCAAGAGTTCGCTGCGTTTCGACGAGAAGCCATCCTTCTGTTGGGGGCAAAAGGTGCCTGCGCGGGTGACCAGCGGCGACTAATCGCAGTCAAAGGCAAAACGCTCGGTCGCAAGGCTTTGATGGAAGTGACCACGATCGTCACGCCCGATACCATCTTACGCTGGCACCGCAAGCGGCGTAGCGTGTTCGCCTATTTTGTGTTGAATCGGCGGTCGCGGTGCGCGCCGATCCGAGCTTCTCGCCGGTTGCCGCGGGAACGTGACGGATCGACTGTCGAGTTCGGCCGAGATTCGGGCGTCGGGCCCCGATCTGGACCAGGTTTTCTTCGGTCATTCCGGTCGGCTCAATAGATTGACCACACAGGCAGCACTTGTCAAATAGCCACATCGATTGGGCTGCACGCCGAAGAGCTCCGCCGGAAAGTCGACGAGCTTTTGGGTGTCGTCGCCGCGTCCGCTGTCCAAGTGGATGAATCCTCGATCCAGAGTTGATCCCAGCCTTCTTTGCGGCCAAGAATCTGTGTGCCAAGCAAGAAGGACAGGCACTGCCCCTCTAGCATACCCTGGCGTTCCCGTTTCATGGTGTCCGGGTAGAATCGGCGATTGCTCGACCAATCCCCCCACAGAACCGGACGTGAAGATTTCCCTCATCCGGTTCCTCGGTGTTGCACGTTTCCATACCCTCTCGCTGACGCGGTTCTTCATTGAATTGCTAAAGAGAATGGGGCGAGACGGCGACCTGGAGCAAACGCAAGAACTCCTCTCCTCGCTCGAGGCGGACTTTCGATGGCTGCTGCCGGCTCTGTCCGAATACGCCCGACAAAGCGACTCGTAGATACTGAATTCTTGCGGATTCAGCTACCGCTATGACCGTGGTGGAATCTGGCCATAGTTGCTGTTCCCCGGCGATCAGTTCTTGTATTGTATCGGAATGCGATAAGGCCGGTATTTAAGTGATTCACAGAGGGGAGTTGTCATGATGCGATGTGTCGTCTTCACGGCGATGTTGCTGAGCGTTCTCGTCCACGCGTCTTGTTCAGGGCAAATCCACGGTGAACGGGCCAGGTATCGCGACTTCAAGGACCAGCGGGGTCGCACGATTCAGGCTCGTGTGGTGCGTACCAGCGGCGACGACGTAACCATCGAGCGCAGCGACGGGAGGCAATTCACTGTTTCGGCCTCAATCTTCTCCCAGGCCGATCAGGACTACATTCGCAGCTTGGCAAGCGGCCGGAAGCCAAGCTTGGCGGGCGACGATTGGCCCCGGTTTCGCGGGCCGGAGGGGCGGGAACCTCCGATGCAAAAGGCCTGCCGCTGGAGTGGAGCGCCAGCAAGAACATCGTGTGGAAGACCGATTTGCCTGGCCCCGGTGCGTCAAGTCCCATCACCTTCGGCGATCGCATCTACGTTACCTGCTATACGGGCTACGGCATCGACCAGCGATCTCCGGGCGACATGGGCAACCTTAAGCGGCATCTGATGTGCCTGGACCGTGATACGGGCCGCATCGTCTGGAATACCGGCACGTCGGCACGAAGCGGAGTTGCCGACTACAAGAGTTGGATCGCACTGCACGGTTACGCTTCCAGCACACCTGTCTGTGACGGTCAGCGAGTGTATTGCTTCTACGGCAGTTCGGGCGTGTACGCCTTTGACCTCAGCGGCCAGGAACAATGGAACGCCGACGTGGGGCAGCAGACTCACGGCTTCGGCACCGGAACATCGCCTATCCTGCACGATACCTTCGTGATCGTTAACGCCAGCGTGGAAAGTGGCAGCCTGGTGGCGCTGGACAAAGAGACCGGCCGCGAAGTTTGGCGAGCCGAAGGGATTCAGAAGTCGTGGAACACGCCGGTGATGGTCGAAGCCGGCGATCACCTGGAACTGGTCGTAGATACGGAGGATAAACTCCGCGCCTTCGATCCCGATACCGGCCGCGAACTCTGGCAATGCGCCGGCAGCCAACCACCGCGTTACCTCTGCCCCAGTCCGATCGTGCACAACGGAATCATCTACGCCACGCACGGCTATCACGGCCCATTGTCGGCAGTGCGTCCCGGCGGCAGCGGCGACGTGACCAATTCGCATCGCCTGTGGGTGCGGCCCAAAGTGACAACGAATGTGCCGTCCCCCGTGTTCCATAACGGCTACATCTACAGCGTCCGCGAAGAGGGTGGCGTGTTGAGTTGCGTGAACGCGGAAGATGGTGAGGTGGTTTTCTAGGAACGGTTGAAGCCTTCAGCGGGTCGCATCTACGCCTCGCCATTGGTCGCCGACGGGAAGATCTATCTAGTCAGCCGCGAAGACGGAACCTACGTTGTCGCCGCCGAGCCGCAGTTCAAACAGTTGGCTCACAACGTGATCGAAGACGACGACAGTATTTTCAACGGATCGTTCGTCGTCAGCCGCGGACAACTGCTGTTGCGAAGCGACAAAGCCTTGTATTGCATCGGTGAGTGACCCCGGTACACTTCAGTTTGACGGCGGATTTCCTCTGGGGTGCGCTTTGTGTCCTCAGCGGACAGCCCGCTTTCGGCAGCACTCACAGTTAATCCAGCGAAGGTAAGAATGGCGACGGAGAGACGCATCGGTGGATCTCCCTTTTCGATTCACACACTCGTAGCCACGGCAAACGGTATTCGCAAACATTCTATCCGAAAACCTCAGCCTTTCGCCCGCGATACCTAGCCCCAACTCACACAGCAGTCGCCACTGTAAACGCTACCGGGCTGGTGACTAGCCTTTGCCCACGTGAGGATTTGCACCTCCTGGATGACATCAACTGATTTCTTCGAGGTAGCCAACCTCGATTCCCTACAGTTACGGACTTAACTCGGCACGACCGCGACTTCTCAGCCGCGGAAAGCATACCAGCCTTCTTCCTTGTCCCGTTGTCGCCGCGCAGGTAAGCGGTCGACCAGCCTCGCGCACGTTGACCACTGTAGAACCCGGAAATGACGGCGAGCGACGGATGGGGTCAAGTAACCGCATACACGCGATGTCGGTACCGTGGACGGCCAAAGTACCGTCCCATATCCGCGGCAAACGTCCGATCCGTCGTGCGATTGGCAAGAACTGCCCGTTTCCACGTTTTCTCCGCTCGGATTTAGCCTGTTCAGCCAAAGCGGTCATCGCGTCTTGTTTCCGTGTCTGTTCTTCAAACGGTTGACTCTGAAAACTGCCGCGGACAAAATGGAGGGCTGTAGCAGCCAGGAAATCGCACGGCTGGAATCAGCTTGAAGGCCGTGGAAGCCCGACTAAGCCTGATCCGGCAGATCTGGGATAGGAGCCTCCGCGATGAGCAAGAACAGTGAAACCGATTTGCCGCTTTCGCAGGCGCAGGAGATCGACTCGCTGTGCTGCGAATTCGAACGGGCTTGGCAAGGAGACCAGAAGCCGCGCATCGAGGACTATCTGGCTCGCGTACCCCGTGATTGTCACTCTGCCGCTCTGCGAAGGCTGATCGCCCAGGAAGTGGCTCTGCGCAGGGCTGCAGGTGAATCGGCGGACGCTCGGGAGTACCAGCAGAGGTTTCCGCAGAATGCCAGCGAAGTGGACGCGGCATTTGAACCGCTCGAACGACGACACAAGACGAATGGGGAAGATGGGGACACGGACGCCTCTATCTCGCACAGCCTGTCCGAAACAGCCGACGCCCCGCAAGATGTCGTTGAACCTCCAGTTCCCGAAACCATCGGCCGCTATCGTGTCCAACGAATCCTCGGCAAGGGCGGCTTTGGCCGGGTCTATCTGGCGGAGGACACTGAGTTGAAGCGTTTGGTCGCCCTGAAGGTGCCCAAGCCCAAACGGTTCGCATCAGAGGTGGAGCGGGACCGATTCGTCGAGGAAGCTCGTACTGCCGCCCAGCTTGATCATCCGGGGATCGTCACGGTTCACGATGTCTTCCGCGATGCCGACCGTGTGGTCATCGTGCAGCAGTACATTGAAGGCCAGGATCTGCGGACCCTTTTGAAATCTGACCCACCGGCTCCGAAACAGGCTGCCGAATTGATGGCGGCCATTGCCGAGGCAGTGGCATTTGCTCATCGGAAAGGATTCGTGCATCGTGACCTGAAGCCCAGAAATATCTTCTTGGACGAGGAGGGAAGACCTCACGTCGCTGATTTTGGACTGGCAGTGCATGAGAACATCCAGCGTCGCCGTCGAGGCGAGCGATCGGGTACTCCTGCCTATATGTCGCCGGAGCAGGTGCGCGGCGAGACGCACCGATTGGACGGTCGTAGCGACATCTGGAGCCTCGGGGTGATCCTGTACCAGATGCTCGCTGGCCGTTTTCCGTTCCACGGGAAAGACCATGCAGAGTTGTACGATGAAATCTTACATCGCGAGGCGAAGCCACTACGGGAAATCGAGCCAGCAGTGCCCAACGAGTTGGAACGGGTCTGTCTGAAGTGCATCGAAAAGCGCATCTCGGATCGTTACCACGTGGCCAATGACCTAGCCCTGGATCTGCGTCATTGGCTCGACAGCGACCGCAAGGAACTGCTCGACGAAATGACGAGGCCGAGCACAAACGTTTTCTTGTCTTATAGCCATGCTGATGCTTCGTTGGTTGCGCCGGTAGTGAAACTCCTTCGCCTCAATCAGTCCCTCGTCTTTCAGGGCATTGACGATATTCAACCGGGCAAGAGGTGGCGTGGCGAGATTAGCAGAGGCTTGGATGAGTCCCAATTGGTCGTGGTGTTTTGGTGTGAGCACGCGAGTCGATCTCGCAAGGTGGCAAGGGAATGGAAAGCGGCCACAGAAAAAGACAAAGACCTGTTGCCCCTGCTATTGGACGGCACCCCCATGCCTCCAGAGATGAGTGAGTTTCAGCCGATCGACTTTCGCGAGACTGTCGGCCCAAACCACGGCATCGTCTTTTCGTCGGCAGACGACGTCAGGGTACGGGCGCGGGCGGGGTCGCGTTTTCTAGTTAGCCTTGGAGCGATACTCGTCGTTGCTTTAGCCATACTTCTTTTATTGCGGGACCTTTCTGGCCTTCTCCATTCTCACTTCAACGCTCTTGCTAGTGCGTCGCACGATTCTGATCTCCCTTCTGACTACGACATTCAGGACAGGCAGCGTTCGAACATCTCAAAAGTGATATCCTTGGGTGTGGCCGTACTGGTAGCCGCCGCATACGTATGCCTATTGCTAGCGCGACGTCGCAGGGTAGCCCGAAAGGTAGAGTTTGAAGTCGCCGGTACGCAGCCCAGCGACCTCGATCAACGTATGGCGACTGAAATTCAGACCGAGATAATTCGCCGCATGGTATTGGGGCCAGAGGCATGATCGCTCATGGCCACGGCCCGACCGGCTACTCCTTGCGATTGATTGCTCCACCCCTCGTGATTGTTCGATGCTCCCGACAATGTGCTTTGCATCGCCTGCGGGTATCACTTGACGCTCGCGTGGGGCAAGAAACTCCGCCGACGCAAGAACACCGCAAATCACACCACTTTCTGCATCTTGCACTGCCCGGATTTCGGCCGAACTTGATGGCGTCCCCGGACCGCACATTTTGTCCAGAACGCAGAACCAGCGCTCGGCAGATCAGATGATGGCATCCTCTCGGCCCCTACCGTTGTACTGCCGAACCGATCATCCGATGGTGTGCCGGTCCAGCGAGTTTCAAGTGAACGCTTGTCCACTTCAATTGGCGAGCAAGTCCGAGCCAAACGAATTCTCGTAAGGTGCTTAGGTCGCCCCCTCCTCCGCAAGAACCGCAATCGCCAACGTGCGGAGTAATCACATTGACCGACGCACTTAACAACTCAGCGGTTTTGACCTGATTCCACACTGCTTGACTGGTCAGTTCCTGCTGCCTCGCTGGCTGGGCTTCTCGCTCCGACTCGATCCGTTCTGACCCTGGTACATCTACCGAGCTGGCATCTGCGACGGTGTGTCTTCTTTGCTGTGCGATCGTTGTCTTGAGGATATCCGCGACGAGAATGAGCGTTGCCCGACAACCGTGAAAGACGAAATCGCACGCGAAGTCACTCAGTTACCGGGTGACGACTTTGATGGCGCTCAGGCGATGATGGAAGACCTGAATATGCGCCAGTAATCTGTTACACTTCATTCCGGTTGCGATCTGTATTCACGTCACAGTTCCGTAGATCACACAGGGCGAAATGGGAGGTATCATGAAAACGCTGCCGCCCGACGGACCAAATACTCCGGTCCCGGAGGGACGGCTGAAGCAATCGCATCCGATCCGTTCCGGGATGACGGCGATCCTCCTTACCATATGCCTCGCCGCTACGGTCTCGGCTGTGGACGTTACGCAGTCCGGCACGAAGCTAACCGTCACGGGAGCCAACTTCCGATACACGTGGGACACGCGCCGTGGCGGGGAGATGTCCGATTTCGAGCAGCGCACCGTGCCGACCAAAGGCTGGTGGAACGAGGCCAGCCCGCGCGCCCAGCGGTCCGAGTGGCTCCGCGTAAACGGCTCGTTCGCCTGGAAGAGCCTCGACACCATCCCCGCGCTGAGCTTCTCAACCAACCGCGGGGCCTACTACTCCGGCGAATGGCACGTCGCCTACGCCAATGCCGACAACAAGGCCACGTTGAACCTGATCAGCAAGGACCCGCGCGAGATCGTGTTCGAGACGCTCAGTCGGCCGAAGATCCTGGAAAACCGACGCAGTCCCGTGCCGTGGGTCGTCCGCCAGACGGTCCGCGTCTACGATTCGGGCGTTGTGCTGACCGATCTGGAGATCGACCTACCGGAGGACGAACTCTACGAACTGGACTGGGCCCAGATGTTCGTCAACCTGGACGACGGGCTGTACAAGGAGTTTCATCCCACGCGTTCGGCGAGTTTCAGCTTCGGCTGGGCCGTCACCGGCGGGACGAGCCAGCAGTTCGACCGTTGGAAGGGCTACCTCCAGGACCTCAAGCACCTGCCGCTGGACATGGACGTGGTCCTGAAGAGCACGGTTTTCACACGCCATCCGCTGCTGTTCGGCTCGGCCGGCTACGAAATGACGCACCGGAAGGGCTCAGCCAAAAACGGTTGGATGGCTTGCAGCCTGACCGACGCACGCAGTCTTGTCGGCACGAAGGAAGACTTCGGCAGCCACTTCCTGGTCCGCCCTCAATCCGGGATGAGCCCCGTGCCGACATGGGAAGGCCGCATGCGGTCCAACCCGTGCTTCGGCTTCGGCTGGAACCTGTTTGACGGCAAGACGCGCGGCCTGAACGAGCCGCTGACGTACCGCAATCGCCTCGCGCTGGCCGCGACGTGCCGGAAGCATTCGTCCCTGCCCGGCGCAGCGGCCGACGACCGCAACGTGCTGATCGGCGCGCGGATCTATGCCGCTTCGAAGATGCCGGTACCCGACGACGTGAAGACCATGACCGCCGACGGCTGCGATACGCTGATCCTCCCGGCCGATTGGCAGGCGAACAGCGCCGCAACGGCCGCTGTCGTCCAGGCTGCACACGCCGCGGGCATTCGCGTCGGCGCGACTGTCGACACTGCTGATGTCAAGGCCCTGGTCAGCGACGCGAAATGGTTCACCGACGTCTTCACCCCCGAGCGCGACGGCCTTTACGTCCGCAACGCCAGCCACCTGGTCAATGCGCCGCCAGCCGGTACGTTCACCATCTCGGGGCAGCCGATCACCTTCAAACGCGACGGCGCGTGGCGATCCGACGCCGCAAGCTTCGCCATCTGCATGCGGGCGCTGCGCGGCATCGTCGGCGAGCGCGGCTTCTTGATCGGCGAGCCGGGTGAAATCGGACCAGACCTGCTGAGCCTGGCCGAGTTCGACCTGCACGCCTCGGACGCACTCAAGCCCTACGAGTGGAACACTCCCGCCGCTCGCCACGACCTTCGCTACCGCGCCGGGGCCGGGTTCGCCCCGTTCCTGGCCACGATGAATCCGGCCTGGCAAGCGCTCGCCGCAATGCATGCCGACACGCCGATTATCGCCTTCCCGCCCGCTGACAAGACCCACTTGGTGCACTGGAAGCGAATGGCCAAACTCCCGCCCGGGGGCGTCCACATGAGCAGCGACCTGCCCGCCACCGAGCAGGTCTTCACGACGACTTCGCCCGAGGTCCACGGCACACTGTACCTCGGCGTGTCCGGCAAGGGCGTGCTTCACTTGGCCGCGGGCAAGCCGGCCGGGAACGTGACCGTCAAGTTCGCCCGAAAGCTCGTCAGCATCTCGGCAGCCGAAAAACCAGTCGCCGTCAAGGACGACGGGTTCGATGCCGGCACGTTCACCGCCGGCCAGGTCAAAGCCTATCTCGTCACCGTCGCCGAGGAGGGCAAGTGATGAAAGCTGAGCATCCGGCCACACGTTTTCGTGTATTACGTAGGATGGGCAGTCGTGGGGCAGGTTTTCAACCTGCCAAGAATGTCAGAAAAACGGCAGGTTACAAACCTGCCCCACGTCAGAATCAAGTTACTCTCGCCTTACTGGTGCTTCTCGCAGCCGCCACAACCGCACCGGCCCAGATGCGGAGCGTCGTGTACGACCTTACCAAGCTCGATCCGGGCGCCTACACGACCAACATCCCCGCGTCCGCGTTTACGCCCACAGGTCTTAAGCTCTCGGTCACACCCGACGTGACCTACACTTTCGACGCGAAGGAGTTCTTCAGCGGCGAGTACAACTTCGACGTCAAGGCCGACGTCGTCAAACGTTCCGGCGAGGGCGCGATCCACGTCGAAATGCTCCTAATCAACGAGACAGAAAGACGCGAGGCCCGTGCGGTGTACCGCCATACGGACACGACGCCCACCGGATATCGTTGCACGCTTCAGTACCTCAAAGACGGCAAGGCCACCAGCGGCCCCTACGGCGAGGGCACGACCGACATCAGCGCCGCTCACGGACAGAGCGGGCCGATCGATCTGTTCCGCGTCTACGTCGCCGACAAGCGAGTCTTCTTCCTGCAGAAGAGCGGCAGCCATCCGTACCAGTGGCGCATGGTCGACTACCCGCTGCCGACCTACTTCAACGAAGATTGCGACAGCTTCCGCCCTGTGCTGCGCATCCATTGCGACAAGGGCGTTGCCGCCGAGGTGCATGTGGCGAAGATGGCCGTCACCGGGCCGTGCGCCGTCGCGCGCGACGAGAAGCGCCGTACGTTCCTGTTCGATTTCGGACCCATCAACCAGGAAATCGAGGACGACTTCGTCCCCGTCACCCGCTACACTGACTACTCCTCGGACAAAGGCTACGGCTGGATTCACCCCGAGCCCGAGAAGCTCTGGCGACCGCCGATCCCCCACTACAAGTCAGACATACCCTTGCTGGCCGACGAGGTCATTAACCAGGTCGGCTATAGCCCAATCCCGCTCGACCGGGCCGGCTGGTACCAGTCGTGGCTCCGCGCCAGCTACTGGCTGCAGCACCATGACAAACGGTATTTCTATGCCATCAATCACGGCGGGAGCTATGTCGAATTCTTCAAGAAATATCTCGATCTGAACACGCCGCTGGAGCGCGACCACGTCGGCATGGCCCGGCCATACCACTGGGCCATCGACGAGACGTACCGCGAGGATGTCGAGGAACGCCGCGGCTCGCGATACATCGACGACGACCTCGACACCCAGTTCGCCGTCGACGTGCCCAACGGGCGGTACAACATGATACTCGGGTTGGGATTCTCCACTAGTTGGCAGGCCGGCGGCGAGGGGTTACGGTTCCACGTCGAGGTCGAAGACCGCGTCCGCAAGCAGAACGTCGGCACCAGTTGGCGCCGCCCCTACCAGCACCCCATCAAGAATGTCATCGTCGAAGACGGCCAGATCAACATCCGCCTGTTTGCCGACGTGCGCAAGGCGATGGACAAGTATCGGAACTACGAAGTCGGCACGGGCTGGATGATCAGCTACCTCGTGATCCTCCCCACCGAAGAGAAGGAGGCCATGAGCGAGTGGGAGTGGCGCATCATCAAGCGCCGCGGCGAGGTCATTCGACGGGTCACGTTCGTCAAGGGCGATCCCGCCGAGACGAAGCTCCAGACCCAGGAGCCCGAAACGCGGACGGGCTTCTTGACACTGAACGGAAAGCCTCTCTACTTCCTCAAGCTCCAGCACCATTACGTTCCGGGCTGCACGGAGCACTTCGGCTACTACTGCCTGAACAACATGCTGCACTGCTACCAGACCGTCAAGGGCAGCCAGCACTTCTTCAAGCCAGACTGGGAGAAGCTCAGCTACGCCGACGACTACCCCTGGCAGACCATCGACCGCATGAACATGACCTACACCTGGGGGTACTTGAACAGCATCCACCAGGAGAACATCCTCTCGTTCGTCCCCCACGCCGTATCGGGCGAGGGCACGCCGACAATGGACTCCCGAGGCCGGCGGAACCGCTACAACATCCAGCCGCCGCTGAACTCGGCCCTGGGCAAGGAAATTCAGCGAGAGGCCTACACCATGGTCTCCAACCAGCTTAAGGAGCATCCCTCGCTGGCGGCCCATTATCTGTTCGAAGAACTCTGGCACCCCAACAACGACGGCTACGACGACCAGTCGCTGATCCAGTATTGGGAGTGGCTCCGGCGGAAGTATACGACCATCGAAGCTCTGAACGCCGAGTGGGGCCGCGAGTACAAGGGCTTCGAAGACATTGTCCAGCCCGTGCGGGGCGAGGCCAGCTTCTGGACGCACACCCCCGAGTTTGTGAACTTCCGCAAGTTCCGCGGCTGGGCGCAGAACCAGATGATCAAGTCGGCCGGTGAACTGGTCGCCAAGCTCGAACCCGAGCACATCAGTTGGGCTGCCAAGGGCGACTACGCCACCCAGACCTATCAGCCCGGCGAGTTCATGGACATGTTTGGCTGGTACAGCCCGTACCTGGCCGCGTCGGTCGCCCGGCAATTCAACAAAGCCGCCATCGTCGGCGGCTACCATCTGAACTGCGAGTTCGCCTACATCGACGGCCGGCGACAGCACAACCACAAGCCCGGAGAACAGCGCTGGCTCGGCAAAGGCGAGTACGACATTTACAACCGCCTGATCAGCCGGGTCTTCAAGGGCACCAAGGGTTTCTACGTCGAGTGGTACACCGACGGCATGTGCCACGTCTTCCACCGCACCGATCTGGTCCGCCGCGACGGACCGAAGTTCAAGGTCAAGCACTGGACCGGGCAGATCGCCTTCTTCGAGGACGAAGCCTACGAAGGCCCGCCCGTCAAGTTCAACCGCGCCGCCCTGCAGGCGTCGGCGGCCAACAAGATGCTGCACCGCACCGGGCAACTCTGGTTGCCGGCCGCCCCGATCAAGCCCAAGGTCCTGTTCCCGATCACCGAGGCCAGTTGTTTCCTGGACTTCTTCGAGACCAGGCCCTACGCCGACCTGGAAAGCGTCAGCCTGCGCGTGCTAAGATCGTCCAACCTGGCCGCCGACTTCCTGCACATCTCGACCGTCAAGGACCTCTCCCAATACAGCCTGATCGTCATGACGGACCTGACGACCTCCATCACCCGGCGCGACGCCGACCGCGTCCGCCAATTCGTCGCCGACGGCGGCAAGCTGATCCTGGTCAACGCCGCCGGCTTCTCCGACGAGGACCGGCCCCGGCGATTCACCGGCGACCGCGACGAGAACGCCGTCTTCCCGCTCGAGGAATTCGCCGACCTCGGCGGCTACCGCATCAAGGCCGACAACATGTGGCACATGAGCGTCGGCGCGACCCCCGTCCGGTTCACCCAGCACGATCTGGCCGGCGCCCTGGCCGGAAAGGAACTCGGCGACTGGGATCTTAAGTACTTCTACATCCCCCAGCCGGGCTCGACCGTCTTCCTCGAAGGCACACTGACCAAGACCTCCCGCGCAGCCAAGGCCGGCCAGACCGTCGCTCTCGGGATCCTGAATAAGGACCGCAACGTCGCCATCGTCCACATGCCGCCCAAAACCGCACCGGACGAGCAGGTCCGCCCCATCTCGCAGTTTTTTCGCAAGCTGATCGACACTTGGCGTCCTGACGATCGCATCGAAATGGCCGGCATCGACGACGCCTGGGACGTGTACGCCGGACGAATGGACGGCGACGGTTACACGCTGGCCGCCGTCGCGAACAACAACGCCGACGAGACCCGCAAGCTTGCGCTGAAGCTACGCGGCCTATCGGCTGGCGAATACGCCGTCATCGACATCACCGGCCAACGGCCCGTGGTGAACACCCGCTCCGACGGCGGCCTGGAACTGGACAAACAACCCGCCACCCTTCGCACGAGCATCGCCCATCGGCTGACCGCCAGACAGCTTACCGAAGCGGGTATCCCTTGCGAACTCCCTCCGCGACAGGCCCGCGTGCTGTTGCTCCGGCCGACGGCGCAGAACGTCTGGATCAGCATGTGGAAGCCGTCGCTGGTGGGCTTCGTCAAGCGCCCTATCACCGTCGCCCACGGCACGGCCCCCGAAGACAAGGCCGGCGCAGCGGCCATCCGCGTCGCGCTGGCCCGGGCCGGTGTCGCGGCGACCATCACTCCCGCCGCCGACGTAAAACTCAAGAAGCTCCGCCACGAGGTCCGCGTCAACTCCGTCGGCGGGCGCAAGGAGCCGAACGACGACACATCGAGCTGGCACCTGATGGATGTCTTTGCCAACGAGGTCATCGACTCGGACAACAGCTTCATCGTCGTCGGCTCCGAGGCTACCAACCGCCTCACAAAACACCTCGGCGCACCCGACTCGTTCGCCTACGACAAGCTGCTGGAGAAGATCACCCCCGCCTATCCCGGCCAGGGCCGCGGCGTGATCGCGTGGGTCGACGCAGTGAACTACCCCACCTACGACCTCCGCAGCCAGGCCCGCGACGCCATCATCGTCGGCGGCTCGGACGCCGCCGGTACCAACGCCGCCGTGGCGGAACTGGTGAAGCTGATCGGGAAATACTGCCCAGCGGAAAGGTGACCGAGGTGCGAAGCTGTCTGCAACGCAGCCATGCCGCCTGCGTTATCGTCGTCGAGTCATGGTTCACCGGTACGATGGGCCTCCGAGCCCGTCGAAAACTAGCATTCTGCCTCCGATCGACGGCTTCGGAGAGCCATCGTACGAATTTCAGAACTCGTTCTCAGGCGCGCCTGCGCGAGCGTTTTTGCATTCCCAAGTGGATCGCGTCATAGCCGAAACGATCCCGTACCGCGTCGATCGTTTTGCCCACGTTCGTTAGCCCTGCGTCGAACGGCAACATGAGCTGTCGCGGACGCTGGACGAGATTCGAAAGAGCCACGCCCACGAGACGCACCCGTCGCCGCCGGTCGTAGTTGGCGAGGAACAGCTTGCGGACGCAGCCAAATATGAGGTCTTCGGCGCTGGTCGGAGCGATCGTGCGCGATCGAGTCAGCGTCTCGAAGTCCGCGTAGCGAAGCTTCAGGGTGATCGTGCGCGCCAAGACGTTTCGCTGGCGGACACGCCAGCACACGCGCTCGCATAAGGAGCACAGCCGGTCGCGGATTACATGCATATCACCGATGTCGGCAGCAAAGGTACTCTCGTTAGAGATGCTTCCAAACGTTAACCCTCTGGGATCGTGCTCGCGAAAGGCGGGCCGGTCGCGGCCGAGTGAATCGGCTGTGGCCCCAAATACAGCCTGACGGACCGACGCGAGCATTGATCCCTGCGACAACGTCAATAGCTGGCCCAGAGTTTCGACCCCCTTGTTCAGCAGACGCTGCGCGGCGACCGGACCGATGCCGGGCCAGCGTCGTACGGGAAGGTCGGCCACAAAGCCGTATTCATCACCCGCACGGACCATCAACACACCGGCCGGCTTTGCCGAGCTGGATGCCATCTTTGCGATCGGGCGCGACGCCGCCACGCCCGCGCTTGCGGGCAAGCCAACCTCGTCCTGGATCGACTGCCGCATCTCGCGCACGACCCGTTCGATCGTGGCGTCGTCGTCGCTGTCCCCGTCCTCCCGATACACGGCTTCGCACCCGCGGAAGTCGAGGAAGAACTCGTCGATGCTGGCCGTCCGCACGATGGGGGCGTACCGCTCAAGTATCGCCTTCACATCAGCGGCATACTTGCTGTATTCGCCGTGCCGCCCTGGCAGGTAGATGGCGAACGGCGCCAGACGATATGCTTCCGCGATCGGCATCCCCGAGTGGACGCCGAACTCGCGCACCTCATAGCTGGCAGCGGTGACAACTCCGCGGTTGCCCGGCAGAGCACCGATCACAACCGGCTTCCCGATCAACTCAGGTCGATACAGGCGCTCGACCGAGACGAAGAAGGTGTCAAGGTCAAGACAGCAGATCCGCGCCTTCGGCAGAGGTGACGTCATGGCTCGGCTCACTCCCCCGCGCCCCGTCCAACGAAATGTGAACATCGTCTCCGCAAGAGCCGTTGGTGCGTGGCGGGTTCAAGGACCTGCAGGTCAAGCGATACCGTCCCACCGAGTCCACGCTCTATTAAACATTCGTCCAGTATACCAAATAGTATACATGTGTCAACTGAACTTGCCTTCTCGAGCAGGGAGTTGCGCCATGGCGATGAAGACGCAACCTAGCCTCGCTGCAGTTCCTGATCGCGCGAATACTGCGGTGCGCGAAGTACCCCGCGGCGCCCATCAGCGTGTCGCGAATCTGATCCGGGGGGCGACCTGTGCACCCAAAGAAAGCGCGTCTTCTTGCCTCCAACACGCCCATCGGCGCAGCTAGACCAGGCTGTGGATGTGATCATTTCGACAGCGCGCCGCAAAAGAGCCCGGCGTCCTCGCGAAACAGCATAGCGACACATCTCAGCACGCGTCGACGTGTCGACCTTCGCGCGCAAGTGAACAGGTTGACGAGCCAAACGTGCCCCGTAAACTCGAATCCTCGTCGACCGATGTTCGTCGTCCACCAACGAGCAGGTTCCAGTTCCCGGTCTGGGCACCGCCTGCGCTTGGGCCGATGCCGTGTCCCAGCGGCGTGGCGAAGTTCGGCGACGGGACGAATTCTTGACATCGGCGACATGCCCACCAGATTGGTGCAGTGTGTATTTGCGTGTTGCCTTAATCCGAATCTGACAACACCCGCCCAACGCTATGTGGATGCCGTGGCGGACGCTCGATGCCGAGCTTCTTCATCCGGTAGCGGAGGGTGCTTGGCTTCAGACCCAGTCTCTCCGCCGCATTGTCCTCGCCCTTGATCTTCCATTTGCAGTCTTCGAGCACGCCGACAATGTGAGCCCGGTCGACGTCTTCGAGAGGACCCGAGAATGTGGCAGGTCGGTGACTTTGAGACGGCATCGTGAGAGATTCGGCCAGTAGCAGGGCCGGACCAGGTGAGAGGATCATAGATCGCTCAATCACGTTCTCCAATTCCCGGACGTTACCCGGCCAGTCGTACTCGATCAGCGCATTCATTGCCTTCGTGGTGATGCTCTGGAAAGTCTTTCCCAGCCGACCTTGCCGCTGGGTGATGAAGTGCCAGGCAAGCAATGGAATGTCTTCACGGCGCAGGCGGAGGGGAGGCGCCTCGATGGGGAACACAGCGAGTCGATAGTATAGATCGGGACGGAATCTCTCCTCGGACATGGCCTTGTGGAGATCGCGATTGGTGGCCGCAATCACACGGACGTCAACGGTGATCGTTTCCCCGGAGCCGATCCTCTCGAACTGCCCTTCCTGGAGAACTCGCAGCAACTTCGTCTGTAGATCGACATCGAGTTCGCCTATCTCGTCGAGGAACATAGAGCCTCCATCTGCCAGTTGAAATCGGCCCACCTTGTCGGCGAACGCACCGGTAAACGCTCCTTTGACATGGCCGAACAACTCGCTCTCGATCAAGCTGCGCGGCAGGGTAGCACAGTTCACCTTGACCAGCGGTCGCTCCTTGCGAGCACTACGGTTATGGATGGCTCGGGCCAACAGTTCCTTTCCCGTTCCCGTCTCGCCAACCAGCAGGACGGTGGCGTCGGTGTCTGCCACGTGTTCGATCTTGGATAGCGTGAGCCTGATGGGTTCGCTCTGGCCGACGATCTCGTCGAAATTATGAGAACTCTTGATCTCCTCTCTAAGGTAGATGTTTTCGTCGCGCAGTCGGTCTTTGAGTTGCTCGATCTCCGCGAAAGCGTTTCGAAGTGCCAGCTCCGCGGTCTTCTGCTCCGTGATGTCCTGTATCGAACCCGCCATCCAAGTCGCCCGGCCCGTCATATCCCATTGCGCCAGGCCACGAACGCGAAACCATCGGTACTCGGCTCCTTTGCTCCGCAGGCGGCACTCGACATTGAACGGCGACCGATCCTCGATATGACGCTCTACCGTGGCCCACATGGCCTCCGCGTCGTCAGGGTGGATAGTGCTGCGGATAAAGTCGATCGTCCCGGGAACTTCGTCAGGACGGTGCGCCAGAAGCTCGGCAAAGCGGTCGGAGTACTGGGCCGTGCCCGCCGCAATGTCCCATTCCCACATGCCGTCCAGCGAGGCGGCCACGCTTAGCGCGTGGCGCTGTTCGATTTGTTCTTGTGCGCGGCGCAGGGCCGCTTCGGCAGAGGAGATGCGCACGAATGCCTGAATCCAGGCCAGCAGCTCTCGATTGCCGATCGGACGAAGAATATAGCCGTCGGCCCCGATGTCCAGCCCGGCCACTCGGTCATCGGCGTTCTTCCTTTTCCCTGAGGCCAGCACCACGAATGTAAGCCTCAGCGCCGGATCGGCCTTCAGCTCCCGACACACCTCGCGCCCGTCGATGTCAGGAAGCACGACGTCGAGCAGAACCAGATCAGGGCGGCGCTCTCTGGCGACCTCAAGGCACTCAGCCCCAGTGGTTGCCTCCAGCACCTCGAAGCCGGCCGACTTCAAGACTCGCACCGTAGCGGCCACCACCGCTGGCTCGTCATCTACAACCAGTATCGTTGTCTGTTCGCTCATCTCAGCTTTCTGTCTGGAAATGCTCAGCATCCTGGGCGCCCAGTTGTTCATCCGTCAACTTCACGAACCAGGGGATGTGGACGATCAGCCAGTCGTAGAACGGATAAACCGCCTCGAAGGCTTCCCCCGAAAGCTCTTCGCGAAGCATCTCCACCCAGGTATCGATGTTGGCCGGCCAGTAAGTGGTCTGAAAGCCGTGAGATCGATACGCCCGGAAGACCCACAGCACGGTTTCCAACAACACATCGGGTTGGTAATGACAGAAGATCGACTCCATGAACCGAGCGAAGTTGCGGTTGTTGTCCTCGGCCATCGCTTCGTTTCCGGAACCGACCAGGCGTTCAAGGTCAGGGCGTGCCGCCATGCGTCGATTGCCTTCGGCCGCCAGCCGCTCCCGCTTCGCGCCGAACTCTTCGGCCACCTCGCGTGGCGGCTGCTCCAGCTTCCTAGCCGTGGCAAGTAGTTCTTCCTTCGTCATCATGTTTGTTCACTCCATTTAGCTTGCGAGGGGTAGCCAGATACGGAACGTCGAGCCCACGCCGACCGTGCTTTCCACCTCGATCTTCCCCCCATGTTCCTCAACGATTCTCAGCGCGATCGCCAGCCCCAGGCCCGTGCTGCGTTCATCCGCCGTCTTCTGGGTACCGGTTCGTTCGTAGGGCTGGAAGAGTTGGCTCAGCTCTTCCTCGGCGATCCCGTCTCCTTCGTCCTTGACGGATACCGTGACAAGCTCCCCTTCGCGTCGCGTGCGCACCTCGACCGTAGCATCCGGGTGCGAATGCTCGATGGCGTTGGAAAGCAGGTTGCCCAAAGCCTGCTCGATTTTCGGACCATCGATCAGCAGCGGAGGCACGGCGCCGTCCTGGTCAACCGTTAGCGCGATGCGTTTCTTCTTGGCAGCCAGCCCGGCAACAGCGAAGGCGCGCTGGACGATCGGACCGAACTCGGTGGGCTCGATTTCCAGTGCAAGCCGTCCGCTCTCGATGATCGCCACATCCAGGAAGTCGTCGATCAGACGTTTCATGGACCCGGACGACGAGAGGATCGTCGAGAGGAATTCGCGGTGCTCGTGGCTCAAAGCATCACCAGCCTCGTCCAGCACGAACTCGCTGTAAGCCATCACCAGCCCAACGGGCTTGCGCAGGTCGTGCGCGGCCATGCCGAGGAACTGGTTCTTCAATTCGTTGAGTCTGGCCAGTTCGGCATTGCTCTTCTGCAGATCGCGTGTAAGGTTGCTCAGTTCATGGTTTAGGGAAAGCACCTCCGTACGAAGCCGCTCCTCGTCTTCCGCATCCTTGGCCCCGAAGCAGAGCACCTGGTCCTCGTGGGTGAAGAACCGAAAGTAGAAGGTCTGCGGCAACCCGGCCTTTGTGGCGACGTCAAGCATGTGCCTCTGCGAGGCATCTGCCGTCAGATCGGCAAGCCTTAGCTTTCCTCCAAAATCCACCAACACGTCGGAAAATGTCTGCTCGCAAGTATCCTCCCCCATCAGGTCAATCGCGTACTGGCTTGCCTCCAGAATGCAGCCCTCACTGTCCATCCGCAGAAACAACACCGGCGCAGTGTCAAGCACGTACTTTCTCGCGAACTCCGCAACTGCTCTGGTGCTCATCGCATTATGCCTCCCGAAGCAGGGCTTCCAGCTCTGACAGCGAAGAGACGTAGACTGTGTTTGAATACTCGCCGAGGGCCCCACTGCCGCCCCATCGGAATGCTTGTCCGCCAACAAGGATACGCTGTTCCGGGGAGGCAGAAGTCACGGCGTCCAGCACTTTCAGCAAGCTCGGCATATTCGAATAAACAGCCAGCGACAGGCCGACCATTTCCGGCTTCTTGTCAGCGATCATGCGAATTAGGTCTCCGAGCGGCATGTTGGCGCCCAGAAAGTACCCATGCCACCCATTCAGCTCGAAAAGATCGGCCACCATTTTTGCGCCGATCTGATGGTATTCGTTGGCCACGCACGCGATCACGCCGGATCGATTCGTGTGTGGAGCCGAAAATACCGCAGGATACACGAGGCTCAGCAGGCTTTCGGTGATTGCTGTGGCCAGATGCTCGACGGCCACGGAGATCTTGTGTCGCTCCCAAAGTTCTCCGACCTCGTACATCGACCTCTGAAAGAGTCCCGTGTACAGCTCTTTGACATCCGTCTTGGCTTCCAAGAGTTCGGCAACGATCTCACTGCACTGCGTTCGGTCCCCCTTGAGCAGGCAAGCGAGGTATCGCCGATATACCGAGTCGGTTGTGGGCTCCATGCGGGCCTCGTCGCCGGAGGATGCCGCGTCGCGCGCCGCAGCAGTCGATTGATCCCGCGATTATACGCGAGAAGGGGCAGTTGGGGCAATTATTGGCGCTTTTTTGGGCAACTTATTTGCCCCTTAACGCAACGCTAACAATCCTCGCTTGTATCCATGAGACTCGTAACATCTTTCGGTGCAATGGTTTACGTGGATCATTAAGGTCAAGGACCCGTTTGGCATCTTAGCTGCTATTAGGAACTAATGGGACATTAATCCTGATTGCGCAGCGATGCACGAGCACTAACGTTCTTTACGGAATGTCATGGCAATGTGGACGTGGCCCAGGGGCGTCGACTGCGGCTCCCAGGGCGGTTAGGACACGCCGGGTAGATCCGTCGAGGTATCACGCTATGTAGGGTGCAAACAGACCATGAGCATTCGGGTCACCAGCACATACGACGCCGGACGGACGGTTCTCCGAATCGGCGGTCGGCTCACGTCGGAGGATATCGCCAAGCTAGCCGGGAAGTATGGAGCCAAAGAAAGTCCACACGTCATCGACCTGTCGGATCTGCAATCGGCTGATTCCGAAGGAGTGCGGTTACTCCTGGGTTTCGTCTCTCGGGGCGCTAAGATCCGGGATGCCTCGCCCTACATCGAGTTGCTTCTTGGACGATCCGAGGCGTCCATTCTTGCCGACCACGACAAGATGAAGGAACAGACCGGATAAGGAATCTCAGCGATGGCGCAAGACGACACCGTGGCCGTGACAGAGTTATTCCATCAGTTGTTTCAACATTCGCCCGATGGGAACGTCGTCGTCGATCATGCTGGCCGCATCGTGCTGGTCAACACACGGGTCGAGGAAATGTTCGACTACACGAGCGAGGAGCTGATCGGACAGCCGGTGGAAATCCTGGTCCCTATGCCTTTGCGACGCCGACATCGCGAGAATGTCAAGGCGTTCTGTGATCGTCCCCGTGTTTCGCCGATGGGTACGAACGGCCGTTTCTCCGCGCGTCGGAAGGATGGCAGCGAGTTTTCGGTAGAGATCAGCCTTGCTCCGGTACAGACAAAGCGAGGCTTGCTGGTGTTCAGCAGCGTTCGCGACGTCACGGAGCATCGGCGCTTGGAGGAGCGACTTCGGCATGCCCAGAAGATGGAAGCGGTCGGGCAACTGGCTGCCGGTGTGGCCCACGAGTTCAACAATCTGCTGTTCGGAATTCTCGGCAACGCCGAGCTGATACTCGCCACGCAGCAAGGCGAGCTTCCGGAACACTTTGACCGTCCCTTGCGAGACATCATGAAGTGCGGACGCCATGGTGCGGCCCTGACAAGACAGTTGCTGAGCTTTGCCAGGAAGAAGAAACCGGAGGTATCGCAGTTCGACATCAACCAAGTAGTCAGCGATCTGGATGGTGTGCTCCGACAGGTGGCCGGCGATACGATAACACTGGAAATAGACCTTGCCTCAGACTTGCCGCCGATCGAAGCGGACGAAGGCGAGATCGAGCAAGCCTTGCTGAATCTGGCCCAAAACGCTCGCGACGCGATGGCGGACGGAGGCGTGCTGACGATTCAGACGGCCGCGGCGCAGCTTGACGAGCCTCGCGTATCCGCATTTCCGCACGCCCGACCTGGGTCCTACGTGCAGTTGTCCGTGGCCGATACCGGCTGCGGGATGGCGCCGGAAACGATGGAACGGATCTTCGAGCCATTCTTCACTACCAAGCCCGTGGGCAAAGGGACCGGCTTGGGCCTTTCGACTGTTTTCGCTGATGTGACAGAATACGGTGGGATCATCGAAGTCGAGAGCCGGCAAGGTGATAGAACGGTGTTTCACATCTACCTACCGGCCGCCGGAGAGACGGTCGACGCCGCGAGTGATGACGTGGAACGTCCGGCAGATCAGGTGCCAGGCGGCACTGAGACAATCCTGGTATGCGACGACGACGAAGTCGTACTCGATTCCGCGGCCTTTCTACTTGAAACCCGAGGATACAGCGTCATACGCGCACTGGGCGCGAGCAAAGCGCTGGAGGCGGCCCAATCCTACACCGGCACAATCGAGCTGTTATTGACGGACGTTACCATGCCCGAGATGGATGGCTGGCAACTTGCGCAGAAGCTCACCGCGCAGCGACTGGACATGAAGGTCATTTTCATGTCGGGCTACGCCGAGGATGTACTCGAAGCCGGCGCGGCCGAAGGCGAGCACATCGAGTTCATCCAGAAGCCTCCAGAGACCGAAACACTGTTTCGGCGTATCCGTGAGATGTTGGATGCACCCAAGATGCCTGCACCGTGAATGGCGGAACAACCTGAAGAGGAGTGCGCGGTCGACGGCCATCGAACTGTTTTGAGGCTTCCGTCGCGGTGGCTCCGGGCTAATGTCAAGTGAGGTTCGATTACCGCCACATCTCCTCGCGTAGGAAGTGATATCAACACGACAGCGGAGTGGGAGTCCTAAAACCCTTAGAACTCGTGAAAACGGGAATCGCAGAAGACGCCCATGTTGGCGCGTCTCACATTCCCCAGTAGAAGCATGAATCGTCTCCGAGGTCAACGACCGCTTGCGCGCACAGGTGGCGCACCTCCGCAGGTTATCAGCATGCGCTGACCTACTCAGGGACGACAACCCTGGAAGTTCCATGTTCTTTGTCAGCGTGGCCGCGATTTCCCTGTCCGTCGGATTGTTGACCGAGACGTGCCACTGGAAAGGCTGGATGGTCTTAGAGCCGGTCAAAGTAGCAGGCACAGTCCCTGTGCCGTTCGCCGAAAAACCAGGGGATTGAGTCTTGGTTACGGCACTCGGAGAGTGCCTACTACCGTTCGAAGACTCGCTCTTGCGGTCCTTCATGAACGTCCCGCCTGAAATCTGTGTCACCTGGATGAACAGTTCTTGGGCCCCGTCACCCTCGGCGGTCACGTAGCCTTTGTTCATGAACAGTCCTGCCGACCAGCGAGGGTTAAAGCCGCGTGCCCGGAACGGAAGGGGCAAGCGTCAATTGGTCGCCGTCAGTATCGTCGTCACGCCTTTCTCGATATCAAAGCAGACGATTATGCGGCCCTCGACACCCGTCTCAGTCCAGGTTCCGGCCGACAATTGCTGGGTCGAGGCGACTTTTTTCAGCTCCGTCTTGCTGACGCCGTGTTTCACGACCGGTGCCGCGATGTTGACGGGCAATTCGAGGGTGAAACCCGGCGTTCCGAACGGAGCTTTCAGGGTCACCTTTCCGTTGGTTTTGGCGATGGCCGTCAGTTCCTTCGCGGCCCAGTAGCGGGCGATCTCGCTCAGCTTCATCCAACGAATCCGGTCACGGAAGCCTGCGTTCAGTCGCTTCACGGTGCCCTGAAAGGTGCGAAACGCGATTCCCGTCCCGTTCGCGTACATTCCGGGCCAATGCGTCAGGAAACAGGCGGGCTCGCCCTTACGGATGACTTCGGCCAGCCGCCCGCTCTGGAAATCAGCGGAAACGTGGCTTTCGATCGTCTCGTCCGTCGGGTTCGGAGCGGAGCCGTCCCAGATTCCGAGATAGTCGCCGGTGCAGGTGGGAACGTTGACGACGCACTCGGGCGCGTCGCCCGCAATTCCTTTCGCGTGCTCGACCTGCGGCTGTGTGCTTTCCTTAAGATTGGTGACGACGTACTTGAAATAGTGCGGGATTTCGGCACCAAGCACGCCGCGAATCGCCTGGATCGCAGCTTGCGAAAGGGTCGATTTCCCGCCGTTGCCGAATCCGCCCGGCGTGGTGAAACCCTCGCAGGGAAGGTCGAGGTTCTTGATCAGTTGCAGTGCGTAGCCGATGTAACCGGCGATTTCGTCAAGGCTGCGCCCGTTGTCCCAACCGCCGTTTTCCATCCAATAGCTGCCATCCTCGCGCTGCGGCAAAGGGCGGCCTGTCTTGATGTCCATGACGCGTGTGTGGGTGATCATCTCGGGATGGATATCCCAATTCGATGTCATGAAATCGCGCACCAGTTTGAGGCTGGCGCGCAGTTCGGTGCGGCTCCAGCCCGGTAGACATCGGTCGAGCCAGCCGACACAGGCCGGGTAGGGGACGAGCGAGTATTTGCCTTTGACACCCTGCTCGCGGCAGAATTCGCCGAACTCGCGCACGAACGAATCCGGGATTTCGCGTGGCCAGCTTCGCCAGGGCTTCTCCAAACGACCTTTGCGATTACCCCAGGCTTCCTGGAATTGGGGCAGGCAGTAATGACCCATGTTCACAAGGCACGTCGAGTCATCGATGACGAACGAGACCGGTACGCGACCGTAGGGGTTGAGCACCTTGACGTCCGGGGCCTGGTCAGGACGTTCGCCGAGGTCGACAGTAGGCATCGGGCCTGCATAGCCCGTCCGAAGCATGGTGCCGGCCGATGCTGCCGCGGCAACCGCGAGGAACTGGCGGCGACTGATTGGAAAACCTCTTTTCATCTCGAATTACCTCCTGGTCTGATGCGGTAGCCACACCGAATCGTGCGGCGGTAAGTTCCTCCATCGTGTAGATGAAAAAACAAGATGAGCGGGAAGGACTTGACGCTCCAAGTACAGACCGTCTCCTGGTTCGTGGACATGATAGCTCTGCCTGATTGCAGATGCTATCATAATTTGCGGTGATGCGGCGAGTTGTGTCGCGGCTCGCCGGGCGAAAAAGTCGGTGGACCAGGATACCGGAGGGCGTCGAGAGATGATGCATAGATCCGTGCTTCCTCTGATTGTCGTGTTATCGGTCTGCTCTCTGCCGCTTGCGGCCCAGCAGCCGGATGTGTTGCCAGGGACGAAGCCGCTCACCGAGGACGGGGATTTCTCCGCGAAGATGGTGGCCGGCATCCATCGGTATCTCGACCGGGCGACGAGCGAATCGGTCGCCGGGCGGGCGCGGTTTTGGAATCGGGATTTCTCTTCGCCGCAGGCCTACACCAAATCGGTCGAGCAGAATCGGCAGCGGCTCAAGAAACTGATCGGGGCCGTCGACGAGCGGCTGCCCGTCAAGAGTCTGGAATACGTGGGCGGGACCGCCTCGCCGGCGCTGGTGTGCGAGACCGTCTCGTTTCGAGTCTTCGCCGTCCGCTGGCCGGTCTTCGCCGGCGTGTATGGTGAGGGCTTGCTGCTCGAACCGAAACAGAAGCCCGTCGCACGCTTGGTGGCGATTCCCGATGCCGACCAGACCCCGGAGATGCTCGTCGGCTTGACAGGCGGCGAGGTGGCACGCGTTAAGTCTTCGAAGGCGATGGGCGTGCCACAAAGCCCGTTCGCCCGCCGGTTGGCGGAAGCTGGCTGTCAGGTGGTTGTGCCAGTGCTCATCGACCGCAACAGCATGTTCTCCGGCAATCCCGAGGTCGTCATGACGGATCAGCCGCACCGGGAATGGGTCTATCGGCAGGCACTGGAGATGGGCCGCACGTTGGTCGGTTACGAGGTGCAGAAGGTGCTTGCCGTCGTCGACTGGTTCGCCGCGGAGAACCAGAGTGGTGCGTCGTTGCCCGTCGGCGTGGCCGGGTACGGCGAGGGAGGGTTGTTGGCCCTGTACAGTGCGGCGTTGGAGCCCCGCATCGACGCTGCCCTGGTGAGCGGGTATTTCGACGCGCGCGAGCGGCTGTTTGCAGAGCCGATCTACCGCAATGCCTTCGGGCTACTGCGGGAGTTCGGCGACGCGGAGATCGCCAGCTTGATCGTCCCCAGGCCGCTCGTCATCGAGCACAGCCAAGGACCACAAGTGCCAACGCCCGGCGACGCTCCTCCCGGCACCCGCAAGACGGCTGCACCCGGTCAGTTGGTTCCCCTGCAATTCGAGTCCGTGCGGAAAGAGGTCGCTCGGGCGCAAGAGTTGTGCACAACGGACGGCAAGCCGATCGGTAAGATCGAGTTGATCGCCGGCAGCGATGGGACGACCGACGGCCCCGGTTCGGACGAAGCGTTGTGGGCTCTGCTGCGAGGTCTGGGTAGTCCGGACGAGCGACCCCCGAAGTCCGGTCCGGCACTGACGGACGCCCGCAAGGGCTTCGATCCCCAACAGCGGCAGAAAGGGCAGGTGACGCAGTTGATGGAACACTCGCAACGGCTGCTGCGACGTGCCGAGCGGATCCGAGCTGACTTTTGGAAGCAGGCCGACGCCACGTCTGCCGAGAGCTGGCGCAAGTCGACAAAGCAGTATCGTGACTACTTCTGGTCGGAGATCACGGGCCGGCTGCCCGACGCGTCTCTGCCACCCAACGTGCGGACGCGAAAGATCCACGACCGCCCGCTGTGGACCGGCTACGAGGTCACGATGGACGTGTGGCCCGACGTGTTCGCCTGGGGTTATCTGCTGGTGCCCAAAGGGATCAAGCCCGGCGAGCAGCGGCCGGTCGTCGTCTGCCAGCACGGGCTGGAAGGTCTGCCGGAATCAGTCGTCGTCGACGATCCGTCGGACCGAGCCAGCCGGATCTACGCTTCGTTTGCGGTGCGGCTGGCCGAGCGCGGATTCGTCACCTACGCCCCGCACAACCCGTATCGAGGCGAGACCGAATTCCGCCAGCTTCAGCGAAAGGCCAACCCGCTGAAGCTCACGCTGTATTCGTTTATCCTCGGCCAGCACGAGCAGATGCTCGACTGGCTCGCCGGATTGTCGTTCGTCGATCCCGAGCGGATCGGCTTCTACGGACTGTCGTACGGCGGGTTATCGGCGGTGCGCATTCCGTCCGTGCTGGACCGTTACGCGCTGTCGATCTGCTCGGCGTGCTTCAACGACTGGACCCGCAAGATCATGTCGCTCGACTTCCGCGCGGCCTACATGTTCACGCGCGAGTACGACCATTTCAGTTTCGATCTCGGCAGCACGTTCAACCATGCCGAACTGGCCGGTCTGATCGCTCCCCGGCCGTTCATGGTCGAACGCGGGCACAAAGACGGCGTCGCGCCGGACGAATGGGTTGCCTACGAGTACGCGAAAGTCCGCCGGCTGTACGCGCAACTGGGCATTCCGGAGAAGACGGAGATCGAGTTTTTTGACGGCGGACACATCATCAACAGCCAGGGGACGTTCGAGTTCCTACACCGCCACCTGAATTGGCCGCAGCGGCAAGACCCGCCTCATACGCTACGACAACAGAATCGGTGAGAACGTGCCGGACAAAAAGGGGGCCGCCTGGTCGTTGGCCAGCAACCCATTTTCTGGGATTTTCTTGGTCGCTACCGTTGGATAACTTGTTAACCCCGCCGTATCAGGGGATAATTCCACTAACTCGCGTCGGCCCTTGGGAACACCGGGGGAACCCAGCGATTCTTCCGTTCCGCCAACGAGCGTTAATTCCGTTAACCCGCGCTGGCTCCGGATTAACTATTATCCCGTGCTGGCTGCGGGGTTAATCAATGGTAGATGGGCATCGTTCCTTCTCGGAGTTCCCATCGTGGCGTCCGTGTTCAAGACACCAACTAGCATGGTCATCGGAAGCCGCTTTGGCTTTCCCATCCGCTGCTTGCTCTTCCTCGTCGCGGTTGTCGTGCTTTGGGGTGGCGGGCTGACACTCGCGACCATCCTCATCCTCGGAATCATCCCGATCCCACATGATCAGGCGCCAATTGCGTCCTTCTACTTCTGGCTCCTCTTTGTTCCGGTGTTTGCTCTATCCGTGTCATTGATTTTCAAATTGTCCAGGTACGCGTTCCATCGAACACGCAACGGACTTTGGAAACAAATCGCATTCCACGATGGATTTCTCGAACTGCTCGGTTTTGGAAAAGGAAAACGTATAGACTACGGTGATGTTCTCCTCATAACGCTCGCTCCAGATCATGGACTCCAGAATTGCCATTGGTTCGGCTTCATCCAGCGGAACAGTCATGCGAGCCAAGAGATTTTGCTCGACGCGCCCGACGCATTTAGGTGCTTCGACCAGGCGGCGCAATTATGCAATCAGGCGGGGCAGATGAAGGGTGACAGACACATCTTCGACAAATTCGCCCACTTCAACGACTTGGTCGATGTGTCGTATCCGCAAGATGCGTCCGCAAAGGCAAAAATCGAACGTCTGGTGGCGGGCTTCCGCGCAAAACGCGCGCTCGGAATGATAGTCTTTCATCTATTCCTCATTGCTGCTTTGGCATTCACCTGTATCCTGAGTATTCATCCCAAGGGCGGACCAGTTAAGATTGTAACTGCGATCGCCTCGCTAATTGGTATTGTCGTTTCCGGAATCGAACTGTTCAAACAAGGGAAACAACTAATGATCGCCATGGACAAGGCGCAGTAAGCCAATAATGCATGGCCCATCTAACCAAACGCTGGACCAGAGTCGCCGATCTGGTGGGAATCAAGCGGGAGGGCGCGACTCTTGACACTTGACAAGCATAGCGATCCGTCATGTTTCAAGAGCTGACCCCACTCGCTCCCCGCCCTGACTGACCCCACTCGCTGACCCCACCCGCCGCAACTGATAATCATAGCGATCAGTCATGTTCCAAGAGTTGACTCCACTCGCGATTTTTCCGGGGACCACGCGCGACAGGGATGTGTCCAACGAATCTAGGGAGACGACGAAACAGACGCCCGCGGGCGTGACTCCCGCTTGACATCGTGGACGTTTCAGCGTATTTTTCCGGTAAGTTAATGACAACAAGGAAGGCCTGTACGATGTTCGCTGGTTCCCTCGTCACCTCGGTTTCGCCTTACCGCGGCATGATTGCCGTCGGCATCGTGATTATTCGAGTAGGCTAAATCGGGCCTAAGGGGGACATTCGTCAAAACGAACGACATTCAAAACCCTGAGGCCCAAAGAGGACCTCAGGGTTTTTTGTTGGTCCTGAGACCGGCCACGTACCGTCAGGTCAGGGCGGGCTGCACCGTGGACGGTACCAAACATCCGTAGCCGAGGTCGTGGAAAGCTTCTGCTGCAGAACCAGCTAGAGTAGGCCCCGCTTGCCGAGCGGGACCTGGAAGTGCTGATAAACCTTGGAATTCGAGGTCCCGCTCGGCAAGCGGGACCTACAGAGGGTTGGACCATGCGTTCCATCGAGATCTACGACACAACGCTCCGTGACGGGACTCAGAGCGAAGGCGTCAGTTTGTCGCTGCACGACAAGCTGCAGATCACCGAGCGACTGGACGAAATCGGCGTCGACTATGTCGAAGGTGGGTATCCGCTGTCCAACGAGAAGGACGTCGAGTATTTCCGGCGTGTCCGCGAGCTTGGCCTGAAACACGCCAAGATCTGTGCCTTCGGCATGACGCGCCGCAAGGGAATCTCGGCCGCCGATGATCCCGGTATGCGAGCACTGGTCGAAACGGAGGCACCAGTCTGCACGTTAGTTGGCAAGACTTCGGACTTCCACGTGGGAGAGGTGCTGCAGGTACCCTTGGACGAGAACGTGGCGATGATCGCCGACAGCGTCGGCTTTCTGGTCGACGCCGGACGCGAAGTGTTCTACGACGCCGAGCACTTCTTCGACGGTTGGAAAGCCAATCGCCAGTACGCGGCCGAGACCATCAAAGCCGCGGCTGCTGCCGGTGCCAAGGTGGTCATCCTGTGCGACACGAACGGCGGTACGCTGCCGGAGGAGATCGCCGAGATAACCCGCCAGGCCTGCGAATGCATCGAGCCCCTCTCGGCGTCTGTCGGCATCCATTGCCACAACGATTGCGAACTGGCGGTGGCCAACACGCTGGCCGCGGTCGACGCCGGAGCCCAACAAGTGCAAGGGACCATCAACGGCGTGGGCGAGCGTTGCGGCAACGTGGACTTGGTATCGGTAATCGCCAACCTGGGCCTGAAGAAGAAAGGGTATCAGGTCTTGGGCGGGCGCAGCCTCGAACACCTGACCGAGTTGTCGCGTTATGTGTATGAAACCGCGAATCTGACTTTTCGCGGCAGTCAACCGTTTGTCGGTCACAGCGCGTTTGCCCACAAGGGAGGCATGCATGTACATGCCGTCAGCCGAGCGGCCGAGACGTACGAGCACATCAACCCCGCGTCGGTTGGCAACGAGCGAAGGATCCTCGTCAGCGAATTGTCCGGGCGTTCGAACATCGTGGCCTTGACGACCAAACACAACATCCAACACGACCGCGCGCTGATGGATAAGATCCTGGCCGAGGTGGTCACGATGGAAAACCGCGGCTACCAGTTCGAAGCGGCCGAGGCGTCGTTCGATCTGTTGGTCAAACGTTGCGCCGGTACTTTCACGCCTCATTTCGAGCGGATCAAGTACCATGTCGAAGTCGGTGCCGACCGCGGTCGCGAAATCGTTACCGAAGGGACCGTGAAACTGGATGTCAAAGGACAAATCCGCCACGAGGTGGCCGAGGGCGATGGTCCGGTCAATGCCTTGGATGCGGCATTGCGCAAAGCGTTGAATGGCACTTATCCAAGCCTGTGGAAAATGCATCTGGTCGATTACAAGGTGCGCGTGGTAAACTCCGAAGCCGGAACTGCCGCCAGAATCCGCGTTTTCGTCGAAAGCAAGGACGATCGGGACGTGTGGGGCACGGTCGGCGTCAGCGAAAATATCATCGAAGCAAGCTGGCTGGCCCTGGTGGATGCCGTCGAATACAAACTGTACAAGGACGAGACTAAGTAGATCAGGATCACACACTCATGTCCGAGACGTTTACATCCGATTCACTGCCCAATCGATTTGACTATGCGGAAGCTCAATCGCGAATCTACGCGTGGTGGGAAGAGAGAGGCTATTTCAGCGCGGCACCCGATTCGGATCGAAAACCGTTCACTATCGTTATTCCACCTCCGAATGTGACCGGCGCGTTGCACTTGGGCCACGCGCTGAACAATACGCTGCAAGACATTCTGATTCGTTTGAAGCGGATGCAGGGCTTCAATACCCTGTGGATGCCCGGCACTGACCATGCAGGCATCGCAACTCAGGCAGTGGTCGAAAAGCGTCTGCGCGAAGAAGAAGGAAAGACGCGCCACGATCTGGGGCGGGACAATCTGGTCGAGCGAATCTGGCAGTGGAAAGACCAATACGAGGCTCGCATCCTGAGTCAGTTGAAGCAGATGGGCTGTAGCTGCGATTGGCAGCGCACACGGTTCACACTCGACCCCGTCTGCGCTCGCGCCGTTCGCGCTACGTTTCTTGATCTGTTCAAGAAGGGGCTGATCTATCACGGCAAACGACTTGTCAACTGGGATCCGTTCCTGCAGACAACGGTTAGTGATGACGAGGTCTTCCACAAGGAAGTACAAGGCTATTTTTGGCATTTCCGCTACCCGGTCATCGATCCGAAACCCGGCGAGCCAACTCACGTGACCATCGCCACAACGCGGCCCGAGACCATGCTCGGCGACACGGCCGTGGCGGTGCATCCCAATCCTGCCGCCGCCTTGGATGGTGTGGAAGCCGGCTTGTTGGACAAATTGGCGAAGGCGCCTGCCAAGGAAAAGGACGACATCCGACGCGAACTGGACGAAGTCCGCAATCGTCGCGAGACGATGCTGCCGCAGCTCGAGCAACTTCGCGACATGGCGAACGACGGCCGTATCCTGCTGCTGCCGCTGATGGAACGCGAGATCCCGTTGATCGCCGACGTGTGGGCGAAGCCCGAGATGGGCAGCGGCTGCGTCAAGATCACGCCGGCCCACGATCCAAACGACTACGACGTCGGGCTGCGGCAAGGCCTGCCGATGATCAACATTCTAAAGCCTAACGGCACTTTGAATCGCAATGCGGGCAAGTACCAAGGCATGACGGTCATGGAGGCGCGAGAGCAGGTCGTCGCCGATCTGGAGGCTCAAGGTCTTGTTGGCGAAGTCGAAGATCGGATGATCGACCTGGCCCATTCGGATCGCGGCAAGACGCCTATCGAACCTTACTTGGCCGATCAGTGGTTCGTGAAAATGGACCAGCTTGCCCAGACGGCGATGGATGCAGTGACCGACGGCCGAGTCAAGATCGTTCCATCGCGCTACGCGAAGAGCTACATTGACTGGTTGGCCGAGAAACGCGATTGGCCGGTCAGTCGTCAGCTTTGGTGGGGCCACCAGATTCCCATCTGGTCCAAAGCGTGCGAGGACCAGGCGGAGCACGATCGTTTCTCGGATGAACTGAAAGAAGACGCCGACATCGCGGCAGGCACGTTGCCGTGCCAGATCGAGATCAACGCGGAGTTTGACCCAACGGACGAGGATTCGGTTTACGCAAGACTGCACGTTTGCATCGACGAAGGAAACGGGGAAGCCGAAGCCCGTTTCGAGCAGCTTGGGTACACGCGCGAAGAGGATGTACTGGACACTTGGTTCAGTTCCGCGCTCTGGCCACATTCCACGCTCGGCTGGCCGGAGAAGACGCCTGAATTGGAGTACTACTATCCGACCAGCGTCCTGATCACCAGCCGCGACATTATCACGCTCTGGGTCGCCCGCATGGTTCTGTCGGGTTTGAACAACGTCGGCGACATCCCGTTCCACGAGGTGTTCGTCCATCCGAAGATCCTGGACGGCGACGGCGAGACGATGTCCAAGTCGAAGGGCAACGGCATCGACCCCTTGGACGTAATCGACAAGTTCGGCGCGGACGCATTGCGTTTTGCCATGGCCTACTTGACCACGGATATGCAGGACGTGCGTTTGCCCGTTCAGTTCGAGTGTCCGCATTGCGAGTCGTCGATCAAGCAGACGAAGAAGAACCGCGAGTTACCCAGAATCAAGTGCAAGAAGTGCGGCGACGAATTCTCGACGCAGTGGGCGCGAGCCGAGGCGGACAAGGCTTTGCCTCGTGGTCCGGTCGTGAGCGAACGATTCGAGGTGGCGCGGAACTTCGGCAACAAACTATGGAACGCCTCGCGATTCGCGCTGCTCAACCTGAACGGCTACACGCCGGGCCCCGTCGACGATGGCGAATTGACCGTGGAAGACCGCTGGATTCTCAGCCGGTTGACAACGGTCACCAGACAGATCACCGATGCGTTGGACGCGTACCACTATTCCGATGTCGCCCGCATCTTGTACGACTTTGCTTGGGACGAGTTCTGCAGCTTCTTCGTCGAAATGCTGAAGAACCGTCTGGCGGACGAAGACGAGCGCGTCGTCGCCCAACGCGTTTTGGCCCATACGCTCGATACGTTGCTGCGGCTGTTGCATCCCATCATTCCGTTCATCACGGAAGAGGTCTGGCAGTTGCTGGGCAAGGTCGCGCCGGAGCGTGGTTTGAGCCAGCCGCAAGCGGCAAGCGAAACGATCCTGACCGCCTCGTGGCCTGAAGCGGATGCAAGCCGGCAGGACGACGAAATCGAGGCGCGGTTCGCCGAATTCCAAGCGGTGCTCGGCGCCTTGCGGGAAATCCGCAGCCGGCAGAACATCCCGCCGAAGAGCCCCATTCAATTCAGCGTCCGTTGCACCCCGGCGAAAGCTGATCTGCTGCGGCCCATGGAGCCCTACTTTGCCTCCATGGCCAACGCCACGGCCGTCGCGTGGGGCGAGCAGGCGGAACCGCCGGCGACCAACGCCACGGTGCATATCTCGGGCGCCGACGTGTTTGTCGATCTGGCGGGCTTCATCGATGTCGATGCGGAGATTTCGCGTCTGGACAAGCGCGAGCAACAATTGCTTGGTCAAATTCAAGGCAAGGAGAAGAAGCTGGCAAACGAGAATTTCGTTAACCGGGCTCCGGCCGAAGTCGTCCAGCGCGAGCGTGACGGTTTGGAGGATTTGAAAGTGGAGTTGGCGTCTGTGCAAACGACGCTGAATAAACTGCGCGGAGGTGGCGAGTAGTGAATCCGCCTTTCGATGATCGCAATGCCGCTGGCAACGCAGCAAACGATCCCAATGGCCCAAACGGCATCGAGGGTGCGAGGCCGAGACGGCTCTCGATCGAAGTGGGCCAGGAATGGGGCGTGCAAGACGTCCAATCGGCGCGACAGTCGATCATCGAATTTCACAGGCGGCTATTCGAATTGACTCCACGGGTGTTGGTGACGCGGGCGATCGTCGTCGTGAATCTGGTCGTGTTCGCGCTGATGGCTCTTTCCAGCGGAACGCTGTTCTCGCCGAGTGGTGAGACGCTAATTGAATGGGGTGGCAACTTCGGCCCGAAGACACTCGGAGACGAGTGGTGGCGCGTGTTCACGTCCACGTTCATTCACATCGGAATCATCCACGTTGGCCTGAACATGTGGGTGCTGTGGGACGCGGGGCATCTGGTCGAGCGTCTGGTGGGGAACGTCGGCTTCTTGGTGCTGTATGTGATATCGGGTGTATTCGGTAGCGTGGCCAGCGTCTACTGGAATAACAACGTGCTCAGCGCCGGTGCGTCGGGTGCGGTCTTCGGTGTGTTTGGCGCCCTGATGGGCTTCATCATGCTGCGCGGCGACTCGATACCAAAGAGCATCCTAGGGCCATTGCGCAACAGCGGATTTGCGTTCTTGGGTTACAACCTCATTTTTGGCTATGCGATTGATTGGATCGACAACGCCGCTCATATCGGCGGCCTAGTGGCTGGATTTGTGTGCGGCGTGCTGATGAGTCATTCCCTGGCTCGAACAACCAAGACGAGCCGCGCGGTACGAGTCCTATTGACGGCGGCTGTCGGTGTGCTGGCCTTGCTCGCGGCAGCGTCGTTCGCGCCGGAACCGCCCGTTGATTTCACGAGTGTGGAAAAGAATGTGGCAAACACGTTGAATGCTGCGGCGAACCGCTGGGAAAGTGGCGAGATAACGGACAATGAATTTGCCGAAATCGTCGAGTCGAGCATATTGCCGCCATGGCGCGAATTGAACCGGCAAATCGCGACAGGTGATCCGGAGCAGTACGAGGCCAAGTTGAGAGAGTACGCGAGAGCTCGCGAAGAACAATGGGAAGCCCTATTGGCGAGGCTGCGCGAGCCCACGGAAATCACTGTGAGAGAGTATGCTCGCAAGAAGGAAATAGCGGATCAACTGGTACGAGAACTAAACGCCAGGTGAGTCCCGCTTACCGAGCGGGAGTTCAAATCCCAAGGTTGGCCGACAAACCCACGTCCCGTCCGGCAGCCGGGACCTACTGTGTGACTGCCCATCATTGATATGGCTCAGGTTGCTCTTGAAAACGTGTCCAAGCGTTACGGCGAGGTGACCGCCGTCGACAGTGTCGACTTGCGCGTGGAAGATCGGGAACTGTGTGTGCTGGTCGGACCTTCCGGTTGCGGCAAGACGACGACGCTGCGTTTGATCGCCGGGTTGGAGGATGTCACGTCGGGTCAGATCTGCATTGGCGGCCGCGTGGTGAATCACGTCGCCCCAAAGGACCGCAATGTGGCGATGGTGTTTCAACACTACGCGCTGTATCCCCACATGAACGTCTTCAAGAACATGGCGTTCGGGCTCAGGATGCGCGGTTTCTCCAAGACGGAAATCGATTCGCGAGTGCGGCAGGCAGCCGGGCTTTTGGGAATCGAGGATCTGTTATCCCGCAAACCTGCGGCGTTGTCGGGCGGCCAGCGGCAACGCGTAGCCGTCGGGCGCGCTATCGTCCGGGACGCCGACGTGTTTCTGCTCGACGAACCACTCAGCGACCTGGATGCCCAACTGCGCGTCGCCATGCGGACCGAGTTGGTCAAACTGCAGCAGCAGTTGGCAGCGACCATGATCCACGTGACACACGATCAAGTAGAAGCGATGATGATGGGCGAGCGGATCGTCGTTTTGAACGAAGGACGCATTCAACAGATCGGCCGACCGTTGGACATCTACAACCGTCCGGCCAATCGGTTCGTGGCCGGTTTCATCGGTAGTCCGCCCATGAACTTCCTGGACGGGACGCTCACCGTGGGCGACGGAGAGGCTCGGTTCGAACTCACCGGCTTCACCCTAACTTTGGCTTCCGAATATCTGGATCGCTATGCAAAGTGGTCCGGAAGGAAGGCGAAGTTGGGTATTCGCCCCGAAGACATCAGGACGTCCCGTCGCCCCGACCAAGGCGATAAGTGGCAACGCGTGCGAGCCGAAGTCGTGGTGGCCCAGGCGCTTGGCAGCGAGACCGTGTTGGATTTGCAGTGCGGTCTCCACGAGTTTCGTGCTCGCGCTGGCGCGTCCGACGTTCCTCGTCGCGGCGAGACAATCGATGTCTACTTCAATGCGGCGAAGTGCCTCCTGTTCGATCCGAACAGCGGCGACGCCATTTAGCACGCTGAATCCGACGACGCCCTCCTTGCGATCCCGAAGCCGCTCGGCATGTGGTCCCTCGCCGACAGGCCGCCATCGTTGTACAATGTTACCGGCAGCAAACGGTAGTTCTCCCGAAACACGTCAACCGAAGTTGGAGTTCACGCTTTAGCGTGTCTTCGAAGACACGCTAAAGCGTGAACTCCAA
>JACKQG010001169.1_pt1 | contig 36890 bp, 37 predicted proteins | sample 8237621 | NCBI WGS metagenome assembly JACKQG01 (sample SAMN15677084, study PRJNA649215) | marine metagenome | biome: marine; feature: Black Sea; material: saline water; isolation source: suspended particulate matter (SPM) from the Black Sea western gyre | collected 2013-06-09/2013-06-10 | depth... | reverse complement strand
TAGAGTTCCTTGGATTTTAAAGGAAATATAAGGCCAATCCCTTTTCTTCGTGTCCAGATCGATGTTCTTTAGATTATGGGTTCGAGCTCCCCTGATCTCGATATGCTCCATTATTTTAGCTCTGCTTTTAGACCGGGAAGAAATTCATCCAGCCACTTCAGGACTCCTTCCCATTGATAGGCTGGTCGTATGGCGACGGCGAGACGGACTGCGGAACAGTTCTGTTCTGTTAAAAAATCTTTGAGTCTGCCATATCCTGCAATCATCTCCACCACGGACTCCCGGTAGAACTCCAGACATGAAATGAGTTCATCCTGCTCCAGTATATCGGCATTGTAGATACCAAGATGGAAGGGGTCCTTCAGCACCTCAGGTCGTCTCAACAAGGCGCGAAGCTTGATCTCAAGACATTCCCGTCCCGCTTCAGAAATGGAATATATCTTCCGCGCACGATTGTCTTCCGTGAGGGCTATTTCGCTGGACACCAAGTCTTGATCCTCCAGTTTTTTTAATAGTTTGTAGATGGATGACATTGACAAATCGGTCCAGGTGCGCATCTCCCGGTACTCCACATCCTTCTCGATCTGATACGGGTGTTTTGGTTTTTCTGCCAGCAAACCCAGTAGGGCAGCCTCTGCATTTGAAATCGTTTCCGGATCCATATTTCCCTCCAATTATTAGATGCCTATATTGTACTAATCCAATATCATATTGCAAGTATGTTTTTGAATCTTTTTAGATTGTGAAATCATCTCGGGCTGGGAAAAAGTTGTACTATTTATCGGGGAGAACTTAGGGAAGAAATTAATTACGAACCCACTGAGGGACCGACATCATGCTGGGTTTGTGTGTCGTCTGGGTTAGCTGTTTCCTGTCCAGAGATGCACTCCCCCTGCAAGATTGATCAAATTTTCAAAACCATGTTGAGACTGGAGGTACTCGATAACCCGCTTTGATCGGACCGCATGCTGACAGATCACCACAAGGGCTTCTGTCCTTGGAATCATATCAATAGCCTGAGGAAGTTGATTCATGGGGATATTGATTACGTTTTCACCCCTGATCATGGGGGTTTCCCAGGCTTCACGCACATCCAGAATTCGAATATCACCGCCTTCGTAGATGCTAATGAATTGCAGCAGTGTAATTTCTTTACCCATCATAGGACGCTTCGTCTGATTCTATTTTATTGTAGGTATTCAATTGCTTCATCAACCTGATTCTCTCTTCTTGCTTCTCTACTTATCCTTATTCATAAAGTATTCCAGGAGGTTATGATGTGCAATGTGATTTATTTTGTCATGTTTATGCTTTACTAAGAGGTAACCCCTCATAGATTCAGGGATTCAAAAACTTGCCCGCTTACAAATGGAAATATTTTTGAGTCAAAATTCTATGCTTGATGAGGTCCAGTAAACGGCGATTGGGTCCAAGGTTTTATTCCAGCCGAATTGAAAGGATTATTATGGAAAAAGGTATGATAAAAGTAAGTGTTCTGGATGCAAATGGAGAGGGTAAAACCTTTGATATGGATTACTACCTCAACAAGCACATCCCTCTGGTAGGCGGTCTGCTTGGAGACGCTGTCAAAGGTGCATCAATTGAAAAAGGCCTGGCTGGTGGAGCTCCTGGATCCGTGGCACCATTTGCCACCATGAGCAACCTCTATTTTGAAACCGTTGGTGCCTTTCAAAATTCTTTTGGTCCAAATGTTGACCAAATCATGGGCGATTTACCCAATTTCACAAATATTGAACCCACCATTCAAATCAGTGAAGTGATGTAGCACTTCAATAGAAACTACTGTTGTATCACCCCCAGCATCATTACCAACACCGATATGCTGGGGGATTTTTCTCTCCATTTTATGATGGATTACTCTTTGAGATGAATGATTAGTTTTAAATTGGTATTGTTATCAACAGAAAATGAAACCTCTGCAAATTTTGGTGGCCCGAATCGTCCAAAAACATTGTTCGAGAAAGCATAGGGTTCTGTTGGTCTTCTATAAATATCTCGATTTAATTCATTATCACCATTCACATCCTGAAACACTGCGATGGCATAATTCCCGGCCAGGATGTTCTCAAATGTGTGAGTAGCCTTGATATCTCGAACTGGAATTGTGTCGCTGACAATGGCCTGACCCGATTTTGGAAACCCGTTTTTTCCAAACAGACCAATTATTACCGATCCTCCCCATTCCGCAACTACATCCGTGACTATTACTTCTACCACCCCACTCTGAGCATTAAGAGTCATTGCAGATAGTAATGACGCGATCACAATTATTCTGTTTTTCATATTCATCTCCTTCTCGATGATTTTAGTTAAAGATCAAAGATAGGTACGGGAATATCCGAGAATACTGCTCTGTGGTAAATGGGATTTATTTGGGGCGAATGGGACGAGTCGGACAGCAATCAGACGAAAAAACTATTTCTGCTGATGCCCCTGGATACAGGGATTCGGTCGTCGCACATACTAAAATGGATGCTATAAGCTCTGGCATTACCGGTGATTTTGGAAATCTTTTGTCTGTTTACCATATACGACCGATGACATCTTTTCATGTCTGGGAATTCAGATAGTTGAGTTTCAATGTTCTTCATGGTCGTTCGAACAAGTCTGGTCGCTATCTTCTCATTTTCAAGGTAATGAACATGGACGTAATTGTCACTGGCCTGGACAAATATCAATTCTTCCACTTCAAGCTCCATAGCGTCACTTTCAGAGTCACCAATGATCAGCTTCTTTTGCTTTGTTTCAAATTGATGTGCCAGGATCCCTGATTCAATTTGCTGTGTGATCTTCGAGGCATTTTTCTGATGTCTGTCATTGAGATATAATTCGTTTATAAAGACCATGATAGTGAGGGGGAACGCCCCCACTGAAGCAGTGATAATGATGAAAGACAATATGGCACTGGGCTCGAAACTTTGCCCTCCAACTTTGCCATGGTACACATAATTGAACAGTGCTATGGAGATGATTATCCAGAGACCATAGAGGATATCCTTTCCCACCGTCCACCTGTCTGCATCAAAAAAACCGGGGATAATTCTTGGGGTAAGTGTGTAATTGGCAAGCATGACCAATGTGGTGATCAGGCCAAACCCGAGAACATACAGTGATTTATTGACATCCATATTACCTAGACCAAAGGGTTGAAAGAATCTCAGGAATAGAAAGATGAACAGACCAAAGGAAATGGATATGAGGAGCTGATCCCTGAATCGCGAAACAAGGGGATAAGGCCTGTTGATCCATTTTAGTCTATGCGTGCCCATACTAGGTCGATTCAGCAGATTGCTTTCTTGGCTTGAGAAATGGTAGTAAGATGAGGGGTATAAAAGCTATCCAGCCATCCATAAACAGAACTTTTGCATACCCATGCAGATCTGCGTATTTGCCCTGCCACAGACTGGAATAAGAATAGACAAAATTATGAAGAGCCATGTAGCCCGTAAATTGGGTAGCTGCTACAGCCGGGCTGGTCAAACCCATGAAAACCGCAGTAGAGGTTCCCTGAACCAATCCGCTGGCAAAACTGTAGGCGATTGAAACATAAAAGAACATGTCGATGGTGACACCGGCAGTTCCATCAATCCCGGTAAACTGTCGGGCCAGAAAAAAGGTAGGGATGGTTGTTAGAACATACCAGGCACCCAGGGCTTTCCGATGTCCTACCCGGTCAGAGATCCATCCTCCCAGGACACAACCTGATGCGGCGAAAATCGTACCCAGCATGGTCAGCTTTGCGATTTGATTCTCATCCATACCCAGATCCACCTGCAGGGCGCTCCCTAGCACCAGACCCAGAGCCAATGCCCCGAAAGGCAGCAGTGAAAAGATTACACCGGCAATAGGACCTGTCCCCGATTTAAAGAAGCCCTGGAATAGCTCTTTGAAGAATTGTTTAAGGGTATTGATAATTTCTTGTGCAACACTCTCGTGGGAAACAGCTTTGTCAATCACCTCAGATGCCGGCTCCTGTAATCGTAGCGTAACAAAAAAGAGAATCAGGATCAGCATAAGCAAGACGAAGGGGAATGATAGAGCGAATCCAAACTTACCAGCGATGAGCAAGGCCCCGCTTCCACCGATAGCCTGTCCCAGATAGGAGGAACCAAACATAAATCCATTGGCAATTCCCCGTTCATTCTCTGGAAGGACCTTAATGGCCAGGGCATCAATGGCTACGTCTTGTGTGGCTGCAAAAATATTATGAATGACTATGAGGGTAGTCAGCAATTGAATATTGGCTGAATAGTCAAAAAAGACCACAATCCCGAGCGTACCTATCATAGCTGCCTGCGCTCCGGCGATCCAGGTCCGTTTCGACCCAAAGCGTTTGAATTCTATGAGATCCACCAGGGGTGCCCAGGCCCATTTTAGTCCCCAGGGGGCATAAAGGGAGGCTGTGAAAAGGCCGATCTCAGTCAGACCAACACCGCTCATGCGCAGGTGGGTTGCCAGAGCAATGGCACTGAACCCAAAGGGAATACCCTCGGATAAATAGAGAAGAGAAAATGCCAGTAGTCGGCCATTTTTTGTCTTAAGTGCGTTTTTAGATAGCATGTGATTCAATCATTTCCATCTATAATGATGTTTTTATCAGTCTTTGATATTTGAGATACCAGGAGAGTCTCAGTCTTAGGATAAGAGAAATTTCAGCTGTTAAAAATGGTTTTTTCAGGATGCGAAATACTTTTTCCAAGTAAACCCGCCTGAAACAGAGTGGCTGGACTGTTATCAGACAAGATTTGGGACTTTATTCCATGGGATTAAAAGTAGATATTAGTGAGTTTTGGTGTAAATTTTTCATTATGACTGCATTGAAACGTATAGGCCTCATAGCCCTTATTGTCTGTTTTCTGCTTGCTTGTGAAGACCCCTCATCATCTCCAGGCGAAAAATATACTCAGTATGGCAGGCCCATGGCCAACACGCCCCCCATTGAAGATATCATTATGTATGAGGTTAATCTGCGAGCGTTCAGTCAAAGTGGTGATCTGCAGGGAGTGATTCAACGCCTGCCAATTCTTGATTCAATGGGGATCAACGTGATCTGGTTGATGCCCATTCATCCCATAGGCGAAATCAATTCAGTCAATTCACCCTATTCAGTAAAAGATTATAGGGCCGTAGCAGCAGAATATGGCACTCTGGAAGACCTGAGGATGTTGACGGATGAGGCACATGCCCTGGGTATGGCTGTCATCATGGATTGGGTGGCCAATCATACTGCCTGGGACAATCCCTGGATTGAAAACAAGAGTTGGTATACCCTAGATACCAATTTTGAAATCATTTCTCCCCCAGGAACGAACTGGCAGGATGTTGCAGATCTGAATTTCTACAATGAAAGTATGCGCGATGCCATGATAGATGCCATGAAATATTGGATTTTGGAAGCAAATGTGGATGGATATCGTTGCGACTATGCCGACGGTGTCCCTCAAGATTTTTGGGCAGAAGCCCTGAACACACTCTCCGACATACCGGATCGGCAGCTTATCTTTCTGGCGGAAGGGAGTCGCCCGGACCACTACCAGGCTGGATTTGACCTCACCTATGCCTGGTCTTTTTATGGGACCATGAAAAATGTTTTTCACGGGGGTGCTTCAAGCCTTTTATTCGATACGGATGTTTCAGAGAAATTGAATATTCCCCATGGATCATCTATTTTACGCTTTAGTACCAACCACGATGAATCCGCCTGGGACGCCACACCCCTGGTCCTTTTCAATGGAAAACAGGGCGCTCTGGCCGCCTCGGTTACGACATTTTTTTTGGGTGGGGTTCCCCTGATCTACACGGGACAGGAGGTGGGCAGATTACAAACGCTTCCATTTTTCTCAAATTCACCCATCGACTGGAATACAAATCCTGACATGTTTGCCGCCTATATCCAAATGCTGCGATTCTACTCCCATTCAAATGCCGCAAAAAAAGGCGAGTTGTCCAGCTATGGAAACGAAGATGTCCTGTGTTTTACAAAATCGCTCACCGATGAGACCCTGCTCATCCTTGATAATGTCCGCAATGAAACCATCCAGTTCAGTATTCCAGAAACTCTGCAAAACACTGAATGGCAGGATGTGCTAGCCCAAGATAGTCTAGGTCTACGCACCCAGGTTTCGCTGGCTCCTTACCAATATTTTATCCTGCAACAGATAAGCGATACATTTTTAGCTTCATCCCGATAGCTGTTTGGGGAGTATGCTCATTTGATAGTTTTTAAACTGGTTCAGTTTGAAAACGTCTGACCCCCGATAATACCTCCAACATATTCCCTTAATCTGGTTACCTGGTCGGTTGCCTTTAGCCTTCCCATAGCCAGCCATCCAAAAGTTGATACAATGAGTATACCGGACAGAAAAGTCACCAGGAGCGACAACACAGGTGACTCACCAACTGTCATTTGGGAAAGTGACCACATTAAAGCTGCCAGAAAAATGACTGAACCGAGAATCACAAAAAACATGGCGAGAGTAAACAGGGATGAGTTGGGACCGATGGATTCAAAGATCATGGTCTCGTTTTCCTCGTTTTCCTCGTTTTCCAGGCGTAGCGTCATTTCGGGTGACCACCAATGGTTTTCTTCCTGTTTCACATTCAGAGATATTAAATGATTGGAAATTTGGATTGTGAACGGCTTCTCCTCAGCCTTTTGGAAATTGACAAATTTCCCCATGATTTCTTCTTGTGAAAGGGAGTGACCGTATGTTCTACGAAGGTTTATACCCACCTGAAATCCAATCTGATTTATTTAAGTGATACATTTTATCACAATTATCCTGCAATGTCAAGTGTAGGAATGATAGGGCATACCAGTTTGAATCAATGAAACGAGGTGTTTATGATAATCCTGTTTCTCAGATATGGATTTTCCCACAACCGAGTTAAGGAAAAAAAGGCCTCCGATTGGAGGCCTTTTAAGGGAGGATGTGTTACTTCAAAAAACTTATAACGAGCAAAGCATTCAAAAGAAGAAAGATGGATGTTCTCACGACTATTTGCAGTGTCTTTGATTGTTTCTTTGGATCGGTCATTATGTATAGATTCCTAATTTTATCATCATTCATTTTCGGGCAATTCATATGCATTTTCTATGCCAGTGGAACAAGGAATTATTGCCAATCATTGAGAAGCTTAAAAAAATATTTGTACCTGCTAGTTTGAATGGATGTCCAATAATGTTTCACTTGAGATTGTTGTGGATTTTCTGTGTAATCAGGGGATTTATAATGTACTTGCTCGTCTATCTATAACCAGATAACTTCATGCAATTACAGTAACAATAGGATTTGCTAATATTGCAGGGGGCTGACACCTACGCCCCTGTTATTAATGTATTTAACAGAATAATAAAGGAGTCGACATGTATGAATCAATGGTGAATTATTGGGCAGTTTTGGTCTCTGCTTTGGTCTTTTTTGGTATTGGAGCGATTTGGTATGGTCCAGTATTTGGCAAAGCCTGGATAAAATCAATGGGCTTAAGTGAAGCAGATCTGGAAGCACAGAAGGCTGAAGAGAATATGGTCATGTCATTTGGACTCATGTTTGTCTCCTCCCTACTTATGGCTCTAGCCACAGCCTATTTGATAGACTATCTCCTCTTTGTATTTCCAGATTCCGGTGCTGTAAAAGTGGGGTTAACGACTGCTTTTTTTGTATGGGTGGGCTACACATTCTCATATCTCATAACGGCTCCGGCTTTTGAGAAGCGACCCTGGTCCTATGTTTGGATCAATGGTGGCTACTGGTTGGTAGGCCTGGCGGTCACGGGCATCATCGTTGGACTTTGGCGTTAAAATATTCACATAACATTGATCAGAAAATGGTCAATTAATCGTAAACAAGAGGTTGATATGGCAGAAGAACAAAGGAATGTAGGACAAATAGACAGTATCATCAGGATCATTCTGGGTGTCATCGCCCTGGGATCCGTAATATATCATTTTGTTGGTAATGGTTTATTCCCAGTATACATACTTGTAGTGGTCATCGTTTTGGTGCCCTTCTATTTAAAGACGGGTTTAACCAAAGTTTGTCCCATCATGAAATCTATGGGTGTCTCAACCTATAAAGGGGATTAACCTCAGCTATTTAGTTTTAAAAGGACCTCAAAGTCCTAAAAACTGTATTGAAATTCCACACAGAAGAATGGTTACACCGGCAATGGCGTGTGTAAAGCGTTCCATTTTTTTCATGGGGATCATTTTAATGCCATAACTTGCACCCAGGACGATGGCTAGCATGGTTCCTATGGTTGCAATGGCAAAAACCAGAGTCACCAGAACCAAACCGATAGTGCTACCCTCTGATGCAGGATACATGAGGAGGGGGATCAAAGATTCACAGGGACCAAATACAAAAATGATAAAAAGTGCCCAGGGTGAGAAAAGTGCTTTGCCCTTCACCTTGTGGACATGGCCATGGTCTTCGATGTGTTCATGGAGATGTTCATGCTCCTCCTCTTTATGGAGGTGAACATGTGTGTGTGGGCGATTCTTAACGGCATGCATGATACCCCAGGCGGTATACAAAAGCCCCAGAATGATGAGACCCCAGGCAGCTATATCACCTCGGAAGGCTTCAAATGCTTCCAGCTTCCCCAGGGCCAATCCAAGTGAAACACCCAGGAGACCAAGTACGATGGACCCAGCCACATGCCCTACCCCACAAATAAAGGTGATTATAGCGGTTTTGATGATACTCCACTGACCGGATTTTGACATGGCCACAAAGGGTAAATAGTGGTCTGGACCGAGAACGGTATGAACAAAACCTACAGTGGCAGCAGCGGTAACGAGGGTTGAAATATCACTTTCCATTTAGCAACAGCTCCTTTTTGCGTGTATTAAGATAATGAGTCCTACTACAATTCCAATCTTGCAATTTAAACGCAGAGCATTGCTGTTGAATTACCGGGAATTATGGATGGTATCGAAAAAAGGGATTACATCCCCAGGGAGATGGATCAGGTGATCTTGAAGCTTTGTCGCTCTTGAGGTGCCACGCAAATGGTCTTCGAATTCCACTCTTTCAGTAGTTCTTGTCCAGTTTTCAATTTAGCATCAATATCATCATCGTTTTGATCAGGATCATGATGAATCAGATGCACCTCTTTGACCTCTGCATCATGAGCAAGTTTGGCAACTTGAGATACTGCCGAATGACCCCACTTACTTTTTTTGAGGTATTCCTCATCTGTATAGGTGGCATCTGTTATGAGAATATCGGTTCCCCGGATAAATTCTGTCAATTTACTCCAGTAATTTGAATTATAGTCGCGGGTGCCCTCAGGGAATAACTCATTGTCTGTGATATAGGAAACAGCTCTATTCTTGTATTCCAGACGATACCCCAGACAGGTGCCTGGATGCGATAGCAACATGGTCTTAACCAGAATATCATTGATTCTGAAGGTTTCTTCTCTCAAATCCCGAAAATAGGTTCGGGCGGCGAATTCTTTAATCCGGATTGGGAAATACACCCCATCCATCTGGGCTGAGATTAACTCACGCATGGTGACACTGCCGTGGGATGCACCAAAGACCTCAAACTCATTCCCTGGTATGTAGAGGGGAACAAAAAATGGAAGGGCGTTGATATGATCCCAGTGGGGATGTGAAATAAAAATTTTGGCGTGCAGCGCCTCTCGCTGTTGTCCCATGAGGTGATCAGACAATTGTTTGATACCAGATCCTGCATCAAGTATAAAGAGGTTGTCTTTGGGGAACTGGATTGACGTACACATGGTGTTGCCACCATAACGAAGGGACCCTTTACCTGGAACGGGTAAGGTTCCTCTTACACCCCAATAGGTTACTTCAACTTTCTCCTCAACAATATCCTGCAATTTCGAGATAAACTCATCGGTGATGAGCGGTTTGGTCAGATAGCCATCTGCTCCAAAAGAAAAGGCACGCTGTTGATCCTGTTCATAAGACTTACCAGAAAAGATCACTATCTTTAGCTTTTCCAGATCTGTCTCCTTACGTAGAAGACGGGTCAAGTCCAGGCCATCCATTTCAGGCATCATCAAATCGAGGATAGCAAGATCAGGTTTGTCTTCTATGATTTCGCTCAAGGCTTTTTTACTGGAGGTGCTGGTCTTAACCTTGGCTCCAAAATCCTCAAGCAAGGCTTTTACGACCACCAGTACATCTGGATCGTCATCGACCACGTGAATTTTTAAATTTTTAAGTACGGACATTGGTTCAACTTAATTTTATTGCCAATTAAGAACCAGCAATTTATGCACGCGAACTGATTGAAGATGAGCTGCTATTTGTATTCCTCAATCTCTGGTCGTTGCATATTCTCCAGCCCTCCATCTCTGACCAGGCTGCCGTAGGTAACCAGCTCTATTCCCCTATCCTTGACCAATAGCCTTAACTCAGGATTCAAAACGGCTTTTAGCTCATCCTGGCGGTGACGGCTCATCTCCTTAAGTCCAAATTCATTTAAATCCTGCATAGCCTGCATTTCAGGCGCATCCAGACCGACATGGACGACTTGCATATGCAAGCCCTCTCCCAGCTCAGAAACGTGGGCCAGAAGGCTGTCACTTTTGCTTCCTATTTCAGTCGCATAAGTAATGTTGGAATATATCTCACCAAAATATCCTGACATAGCCAGTCCATATTCGGCAGCCAATCCTTCCACAATCTCTCTAAGCTCCAGGGTCTGCACAGCTGCTCCCATGTGGTAGTCAACATAGTCTATATTCAGACCAGTATCCATGGCGCGGTCTATCTGGGCTCTTAATTCTCTGGTGATTTCACCCACATCTGGATTGTTCTCGAAAAGTTTGGTTCGTGATGGAAAAAAGGTTCCCACGCTATCTACAAGGCTGGGCACGACTTCTGGTCCCAATATCGGTCCCCAGCGATATCCTGCCCATTCAGCATTTAGCGTCAGATGGATACCCACACTCACCTGGGGATGCTGCTTTAGAATTTCAACAGCTTCTTCATACCAGGGACAGGCAAACATCACCGAGGTGGAAAAGGGCATACCCGTTTCGGCGACCTGTTCAATAGCCATGTTGACTGAGTGACACATCCCCATATCATCAAGACGGATGAGATAGCGGATATTCTCTTGTTGAACGGAGCAGGTCATAAGGCTGAAAATCGCAATCTGTAGAACTATTTTCTTTAACATGGAGCCCCCTCTTAAATTTTGCCAAAGATAATAGACAAATTAAGCCCTCATAAGTTTTTATCATTCAGGCCATGAGTTATTCATCAAGTGGACCCTTCAGCACCATATTAATTTGATAATATTTGGCCATTGATAACTTATAATTTTAATAGTATTCACGATGATGGCTATTGTTTGCTATATATCCAAATCAGGCGAGAACGTTTATGACAAACATCATTACCAACATAAGACCATATCATATTTTCGTAAATCGCACTGGCTTGTATTTTGCCGTTCTTGTCTGCAACCGCAGGTATCGAGACCAGGTTAAACAGTGAATTGAAAGTCCCACAAAATGAGCACACGCTATATCTTAGTCATCCTTTTCTCAGTCATTCTGCATTTCATATCGTGCGATGAAGCACCTACTGAACCCAAACCACCAGATAATACTGACACCACTGTTACTATTGCAAAAAGCCCCAAACGAGGGCTTTCCTTTGACCTGAAAGAGGTTGCGGATTTGGACACCTTGAAAAGTGGCGTTTCCTGGTGGTATAACTGGTACTTCAGCACCGATGCTCCTGATGGATATTATGCTGACTACCAGATGGAATATATTCCTATGCTCTGGGGTGGCAACACTGCTCAATCGAATCTTTCTGCGGCAAGATCCTTTATTCTGGATCACCCTGAAATTGAATATCTACTGGTCATGAATGAACCCAATTTGGTTGATCAGGCCAACCGGACACCTGCTCAAGCAGTAACAGACTGGCTCATCTACGAACAATTTCTTTTTGATCTGGCCAATGATGATGGTCGTGAACTGAAACTGGTGGGCCCAGCAATGAACTGGGGAACCATGAATAACTATTCGGACCCTGTCGTCTGGCTGGATGCGTTCTATTCGGCCTACCAGAATTCACAGGGCCGTGAGCCACGGATTGATTATCTGGCCTTCCATTGGTACGATTATGGTCTTACCCAGCAGTTGGATCGCTTGCAAAAGTATGGCAAACAAATCTGGATTACTGAAATGGCCAACTGGAATGCAAATATCGATTCTTACTCCAAGCAAATCGTCCAGATGACTGAAATGGTAGCAATTTGTGAGAGCCGCGATGATGTCTTTAGATATGCCTGGTTTATTGGCCGGGGTGGTTTGCCAGACAACCATTACACCTATTTATTCAATCTGGATCCCGGTGATTTAAACAATCTGGGATATACCTATATCAATTTGCCCTATGCGAGTGAATGAACCCCTTGAAGGAGGATTCGTGAGAAAACTATTTAACGCTATCATTGTTGCAATCTTTATCCTGTCAGTTGCCCAGGCTCAAATCGGAGCCTTGATCTGGGAAGAAAATTTTAATGATCTAGGCAATTGGAACCAAGAATTGGGCAATGGTGCCTGGGGTTGGGGTAACGGCGAACTTGAATATTATCATCCTGACAATGTGACAATCTCAGACGTCCCTGATGAACCTGGTAATACGGCCCTGCATATCACGGCCAGGGCGGAGAGTCTACCGGGATATACGGATCAATGGGGGAACCAGCTCAGCTATACTTCAGGTAAAGTGACAACAAAAGCAAAAGTCTCAGTGCATTATGGTATGATTGAAACCCGGGTACAAATCCCGGATCTTAATCTGGGTGGTTGGCCTGCTGTCTGGTTATTAGGCACTGCAAACTACGCCTGGCCCTACAATGGTGAACTGGATATGATGGAAATGGGTGCCCGACAGGAATTCAGGGATGCACACGACACCCATAATGGCGGCAATGGTTTGAACAATTCTACTGTGAACCAGTCCGTGGGAGCTAATGCCATTTATTATTCAGATGAAGCGGTCACTCCAGAGAATCCATCAGGTGCTGCCAGTATTTCCTGGGATCCAGATGATGATTACAATCGACTTTATTACAATTATGACAATCCCCTCATCGACCGCTTTGTCATCTACCGTCTCTATTGGGATGATGCGAGTTTACGCTTTACTGTGACGGACAATGGAGCAGAGTATGATCTCTATACAGAACCTTTCCCAATAGACAGTGTTTCCAGCGAGTTTCAACAGCCCTTCTATCTCATTGCAAACCTGGCCATTGGTGGTGCATTCACCGATGCTTACAACCTGGGCGATCCAGGTTCAGGAGCACCCGTGACCATGCCCTTTCCAGCAGATATGTATGTGGATTACATCAAAGTCTACCAGTGGAATGGACAGGGCGAAGTGAATGTTGGTCCCCCTTATCCAGAGAGCGGTACTTTTGGAGTCTACACTGACACGACCCCGGTGAATGCTGAGCTTGAGGCGGGCTTGACTTCGGAAATCTATATCTGGGAAGGGACACTTGTTGATGGAACCATACCACCTTATGAAGGTGAGAATGGTATCTCGTGGCAAACTACTGGAAGCGGCTGGTTTGGAGCTGGTATCCTACCGGTCCAACCCCTGAACCTGACTAATTTCAGTGAGGGAACTCTCAATTTTATGATAAAGATTCCAGCCAATGTCACCTTCAAAATTGGAATCATCGATACCTGGGATAATCAAAACTATGTGACCTTCCCTGCAAACCAAACCACATATGGGCTGGTCCGTGATGGTGAATGGGGTCAGGCCTCCATTCCTGTCAGTGATCTCCGTGGCGTGGCCATTGACATGCGCATGCTTAGCTATGCCTTTGTCATTCTGGAGGAGAGTGGTGCAGCTTGTGAGTTTGGATTGGATGATATCTATTTTGAAGGTGGTGGTGTATCCAACCCACCTATCGCCAATGCTGGTGCTGATCAGGTAATTCTCGATGATGACAATGATGGAGAGGCAACAGTTACCCTGAATGGTTCCCTTAGCATTGATCGATTTGGAAGCATTGACCTCTACCAGTGGATGCAAAGTGATGCCCTCCTGGCTACAGGTGAAATAACTGAAGTCACACTGCATTTAGGTGAGTATCCCATCACACTAATTGTTACTGATAATGAAGGCAATACCGACTCTGATGATGTTGTGATCTCAGTGATCGACAATTATCTCCCAACTGCTCACGCAGGAGAGGATCAGACGGTCATCGATATGGATGGGAATGGTTCAGAATCCATTGTTCTTGATGGTTCGGCCAGCACGGACAGTGATGGCGATATAGTCAGTTATAGCTGGTCTGAGGCAGGGGCTGAATTAGCCACTGGAGAGCAGATTACTCTAAATCTCGGCATTGGGGTTCACCTCATCACATTAACGGTCACTGATAACGATGGCGGTCAGGGTACAGATGCCCTCACCATACGGGTGAATCGCAACCTTCCCACCTCTGCACCAGCCATTTATTATACTGGCACAGCAATCGTCATCGATGACCAGGTTGATGCAACCTGGGTCAATACACCTGAAATGGGTATCAACAATGTTACAGTAGGTGCCCGAACTGCAGACTTCCAGGCACAGTGGAAGGCAATGTATGATGCTGATAATCTCTATCTCCTGGTAGAAGTGAATGATGAGGTTCTGATCAATGATTCTGGTGCCGGCTGGTATATGGATGATGGCGTAGAAGTTTTTATTGATGCGGATAATAGCAGCGGCGGTGTTTATGATGGTATCAATGATTTCCAATTCGGGTTTCGTTGGGATGATGATGAAATCAAAATCGGGAATAATTCTGTGAACAATACCACGGGCATTGAATTTGTTCAATATGCAACCCCGGTGGGCTATAACCTGGAGGTGAGCTTCCCCTGGAGCCTGTTGGGCGTATCGCCGGATAATATTTCTATCATTGGATTCGATGTAGCTGTGGACGATGACGACAATGGCGGAGACCGTGAGTGTGCAGTTGCCTCCATCTTTACTACAGACAATGCCTGGCACAATCCCAGTGTATTTGGGAATGTCCCCCTGGTGGTAACTGTTGGAGTTGATGGGAATGGTGATCACACCCAGCCCAGGGAGTTCGCTCTTCATCAGAACTTTCCCAACCCATTCAACCCGAGTACTGCTATTCGATATGAACTACCTCGCTCTAGTGAAATTCAGATTCTGGTCTACAACACGCTTGGACAGGAGGTTAGCAGCTTATTTCAGGGGGTTAAATCGGCAGGGAATCATGAACTCATCTTCAATGCTCAAGGACTTAGTTCAGGTATTTACTTTGTCATTTTACAGGTTGGCAATGAACAACTGAAACAGAAGATACTTCTAATAAAATAACTCGTTGCGCCATATAATTACAAAGCTCTTCCTTCACGAGGGGCTTTGTAATACTGACTTGTTTTCCTGAAATCGAGGTAAGATTTATCTATCCCGGGGTGGTGGCGCGCCGGAATCAGGTCCCTGCCCGCGTGGCGGTGGTCTTCTATCGTTGGCTTGAGCATCAGGATGTGGAATTCTTCCTTCACCTTCCATCCTCTGGGGTGGTGGTGGCTGTGAGCCTCCTCGCATCAATTCACCAGCCAGCTCTTTCAAGCGAGTCTGTTGTTCAGGGGTACAGAGCGCATTGAGCTGGACAAAGTGGTTGTACAAGGCCCGATCCATATCGACATGGATACTTGAAATATTATGTACAAGCTCATCAGCTCGTATTGAATCCGTCATGGGTTCGAAGGCCTCTGAGACAAGCAGTTCCAGTGAATCAGCCAGAGATGACAGGAGTGGATGGGCGTTGTCAAAATGTTGTTTTCTGATGGAGTGCATGGCTTGTGTTTGACTGTCCGTCAGCCCAAGCTCCTTTTTTAAAAAGCCTTCCAATCCCATTGGATGATCGGGGCCATCCCGCCCTGGTCTTTTATTGATTATCATGCTGGAAATAAGTGCCAGGTTCAAAATTACCAATAAGGTGATGGTAATCTGCATCATTCTTTTTTGTTTGATAATATCCAGCATTTTATCACTCCCCTTCTTCACTTAGCAGGTAGGTATCAGCATAATTGAGACCGTACTGTGATGACAAATTTTCAATGTAATCAGACCGACCAGATGAGCTTGTCTCATTGGGAATAGCGATCCAGATCATCATGATCAGATTCAATGCCACAAGACCAACCAGCATCCCAGGTTTCACCGCACGGATCCACCACGCTTCAAACGCTGGTAAATTATGGTTAGCCTCATCCTCAATGCGATTTTTCAGACGATCATAAAACCAGGGATCCATTTCTGGTGGGTCATCCTGGTGAAAGGCATCCAGTGTCAGTTTGACCTGTTCCTGGATCTCATCATGGTTGCTTTTTTTCATAGCTTCCTCAATTCTTAAACTCTCTATCCATCCCCTCAACGGGAAAAATGTCCTGTGAGGTGTTTTTTTAAATTCTTACGCCCCCGATGCAGCAATCCCTCAATTGATGACACAGAGGTGTTCATAATATCAGCAACCTCCTGATTGCTGTAATCCTCATAGTTGCTCAGGGTGATGGCCACGCGCTGATTCTCTGGCAATTTTGCTACAGCCCGGGCCAATATCCGATTTCGCTCTGCATCCATGAGCTCAGTTTCTGGAGTAGAATCATCAGCAACATCAACTTCGCCTTCAGCACTGCCGATTGACAGCAGGGCTTTTACAGAACCCAACCTGCGTTTACGATTCTGCTTTCGAATCAGATCCAGGCTTTTGGTCACGGCAATGCGATAAATCCACGTTGAGAGTTGGGCATCACCCCTGAAATCATCCAGTGATTTGTAGACCTGGATGAACACTTCCTGGGAAACATCCTGGGCATCTTCTCGGGATCTCAAAAAACGATAGCACGTACTGTATACCCGCTCCTGATGTTCAAGAACGACCCTGCGAAAATCTGTTTTTTCAGATGTTGTTTGCTTCGTATTCACTCCAGAATCCTGGTTTTCCTCAATATAGGGTGGTTCCACACATGGGACACAACATCATTTAATCATCAAAAACAGTCCTGCAACCCTTCTGACGTCCTTTTTTTCAAAACCTTTTGCTCAAAATTGTAATAATTAAAAGTGCAAGGTTTGGACTTAGCAGACGTCTCAAGCAACAGAACGAGACCTTCAATAAAAGGCAAAAAGGAGCATATCATGCACACTAAAATCTTAAAGAGAACCATCATACTAATCAGCCTGTTAATAATGACCAGCATCGGCCTGGCACAGCGTAACCAGGGATCACCCCCACAACCCTCTGAGCAGCAGATCAAGCAGATGATTGAGGAGCTTTCCAGCGAGCTGGATCTCTCTGCAACGCAAAGATCTCAAGTCAGTAAACTTTTCACTAAGCACTTTGAGGAGATGAAATCCAAACAAACTAAAAAATCTGGAGGCAAACGTCCAGGTCGTGCAGCCATGGAGAGCTCACGACAGAGATTTGAAGGACAGATCAGGCAAGTGCTCTCACCTGATCAGATAGAAGCTTATGATAAATTTCTGCAAAGTTACGGTCCGCAATCACAACGGCCAAAACGATAAACAGATTCCAAGGGAGTATAACAAAATGAAGCCAATGACTTTTTTCAGTATGCTTTTCTTGATAGGCTTACTCACAAGCTGTGATGATGCTGTCACGGAGCCATCCTTGAACATCGATGACCTGGAATTTGAGCCCACAGACTGGACCACTGAATCCCACGGTAAAAGTGCAACTCCAAATTTTGGTGAAGTCTTTGACAACTCTGCAGTTAAAAGACTGGATATTGTAATCTCCGAAAATAACTGGCAAGTCATGCTGGATGATATGACCAATCTGTATGGAGCGTTTGGTTCTAGCGCCGGAGGTCCTCCCGGGGGCCCTCCTGGTGGTGGTCCAGGGGGACAGTTTATAGAAACGGAAGATCCAATTTTTGTGCCTGCGGATGTCTTTTACAATGATATCCAGTGGTATAAGGTTGGTGTACGTTTTAAAGGAAATTCCAGTTTACAAAGCAGTTGGCAGGCAGGTATCCTGAAGCTCTCCCTGAAACTGGATTGTGATGAATTTGAAGACGATTACCCCCAGATAAACAACCAGCGATTTTTTGGTTTCAAGAAACTCAGCCTGAAGAACAATTATGAGGATAAATCATTTCTCAGGGAAAAAGTAACAGCAGAAATATTCAAGGACGCAGGACTGGCTATTTCTCATACGGCTTTCTATGAGGTGTACATAGATCGGGGTGATGGTCCTGAATATTTCGGTCTCTATACCATGGTTGAAGAAGTTGATGATACTGTCATTGATACCCAATTTTCAAGTGATGATGGAAATCTTTATAAACCTGAAAATACAGGGGCCAGTTTTATGTCTGGAACCTTTAATGAAACTGATTTTACCAAGAAAACCAATGAGGATGAAGGGAACTGGTCAGATATACAGGCATTATTTACTGTCCTCCATGATGAGACCCGACTGACTGATGCCGAGTTGTGGAGAAGTAGCCTGGATTCCATTTTTGATACTGATGTTTTTCTTAAATATCTTGCAGTTAACACCGTTGTTCAGAATTGGGATACCTATGGACGCATGACCCACAATTATTATCTCTACAACAATCCAGATAATGGGAAACTGACCTGGATTCCCTGGGATAACAATGAAGCGCTTCAGGAAGGCAAAATGGCAGGTTCGCCCGCACTGGATTTTTCAGATGTTGTATCCGACTCCTGGCCACTTATCGGATACCTCTATGCTGATGATGTATACCGAGCTAAATATGATGCCTTTGTCGGCGAGACCAGAACAGGGGTCTTCGAGCCTCTCACCATCCAGAGTAAATATGGAGCGTATGCTAATCTTGTTGAGCCCTATGCTACCATAGAACAAACTGGATTCACCTTTTTGCAGAACGCCGGAGAATTCCAACAGGCAATTACAACATTGAACAGTCACGCAGATAGTCGTGCCAGCGCCGTTGATAACTATTTATACTAAACGAGTTTTTTTGAGGATAAAAAAATGAACAGGTCAATTCGAAAAATTCAGTCCAGCTTGATGAGCCTTTTGCTCTTATTGCTGGTCAGTCAAAGTCTTTTCGCACAGTCATATAAAATCGTTGATACAGGTCAAACCATCTTTTATGACAACCAGAATGAAATCAGCGAACCTCAACCAGGGGAGTCCTTTTATGGCCAGGATGCCTCCTTCAGCGGTCACCAACCCGAATACACTGATAATGGAGATGGTACTGTTACCGATAATGTGACTGGTCTCATGTGGCAGCAGAGCGCGGATCTTACTGGCGATGGTATCATCAATATTGATGATAAACTTAGCCACGCAGAGGCGCTGGCCGGAGCTGACACCTTCAGCCTGGCTGGTTATTCGGACTGGCGCTTACCTTCAATCAAGGAAGCCTATTCTCTGTTCATGTTCACGGGTGAAGATCCCAGTGGCTATCAAGGCACGGATACTGAAGGATTAATTCCTTTTATCCATACAGACTTCTTTGATGTGGCTTATGGCGACACTGATGCAGGGGAGCGAATTATTGATGGTCAATTCGCAAGTAGTACAGTTTATATGGGAACCACCATGAATGATGATTCCGCCATGTTTGGGGTCAATTTTGTAGATGGTCGCATCAAGGGCTATCCCATGGGTCCCATGCCGGGGCAAACTGAGGACAAGCAATTCTACGTGCTTTATGTTCGAGGTAATGAAGCCTACGGAATAAACGATTTCACAGATAACGGTGATGGTACTGTGAGTGATGAAGCCACTGGTCTCATGTGGATGCAGGAGGATAGTCAGATCGGTATGGATTGGGAGGCAGCTTTGGAGTACGCCCAAACCAAAAACACTGAGAATTATCTTGGCTATAATGATTGGCGAGTTCCAGATGCCAAGGAACTTCACAGCATTCTTGATTACACGCGTTCACCCCAAACCACCAACTCGCCTGCCATTGATCTCGTTTTTTCCTGCACGTCAATCACAGATGAGGGCGGAAGTGAGAATTATCCCTTCTATTGGTCAAGCTCAACTCATGCCAACATGCAGAATGGTGCCTGGGGTGCTTATGTTTGCTTCGGAGAAGCCCTGGGTTTCATGGAAGAGCCCTTCCCGCCCTTTAATGTTTCATTGTTGGATGTCCATGGGGCAGGCGCTCAACGCAGCGATCCCAAGACAGGTGATGCAGATGATTATCCTCAGGGGCATGGGCCCCAGGGTGATGTGGTTCGCATCGATAACTTTGTGAGATTGGTTCGTGATATCCAGACGTCGTCCGGCCTGAATGACAACTCTCAGAAGGAGTCTCCAATTTCATTTTCTCTGACTCAGAATTATCCCAATCCTTTTAACCCTTCCACCTTGCTGGAGTATAGCCTCCCCATCGGTGCACACGTTGAGATCAGGGTCTATAATGTGCTTGGGCAGGAAGTAGCAACTCTAGTCAACGAGTATCAAGAGGGAGGAAAGCATAGCGAGCTGTTTTATACCGAGGGGCTAAGTAGTGGATCCTACTTCTATGTTTTTGAATCCGATGGATGCAGGGAAATACGCCGAATGGTGTTATTAAAATAAATACACCTGAATATGGATGAATAGGGAGTTCTCAACAATTTTGCTATTCTTCCATAGTCAACGGGCATTCAACTGATTATCCTGTCAATGTTATCGCCTTATCGTCGTACTGATTGCACAGACTTTCTCCTGATTCCATAGACCAGGAGAAACAGACCAACCAGGATTACCCAGTCCCCCAATAGTGAATATATCGTTTGTTGACCCTTTAATGGGACACTTGATACGAGAATTTTTTCATCTGAATTGAAGTCGCTCAGTTGCCCAAGAACGCGCCCATATGGATCAACCGTTGCTGAAAGCCCCCAACGAGTAGATCGAATCAGGCTAAAACCGCCTTCTATGGCTCTCATTGCAGCCATTTGGGTGTGGATGGGGTCGATGCCACGCCAATCTGATGATGGCACTGCCACCAGATCAGCTCCCAATTTTGATATATCCCGACCCAGTACCGGAAAATCAAGATCATAGCAGATTGCACCACCCAAACGAGTGCCATCCATATTGTACACTGTGTGTGGTTCGGTTCCTTTGGTACAGGGCTCTCCAGGAACAGGTTCATGTTTTAGGTAGGTGCTTCGGATAGATCCTGTGGAGTCTATAATGATGTACTTGTTTTCATAGAAAAATGGTTCCGTACTGATTAGAATAACATAGCTGACCACGGCTGTGATATTTAGCGAGTCAGTTAACCGTGAAACCTCTGCTTGGAAGTCAGCTTCTTCATCTGGTAGGAGACCTGTTGCACCCTCAGTCCAAACAACCAGCTTTGCACCAACATCACTGGCTATACGCATGCGCTCAAATATTTTTACCCGATTCGTGTTCCGGACGTCTAAGGAAGGTAGTTCAGGACCACCGATCTTTGAGTTTGTACCCACCGTTGCAACTTGTAGACTTTCATATTCAGTATTATCAGCCCGAGTTAGTCTTAATGTCCCAAACATGCTTAATACTAATATTGGGATTGCAATTTTAACCAAACGGGCTTTTAAAAACCCATCTCTGATACCTTCATATATTTGATAGGCTATGAAGTAGATAACAAAGGACAATATCCAGATCCCACCGATGGATAGTATTTGGAGCCAGACTATATTATTAATCTGTGTATTAGCAGCAGCGCCCCAAGAACCGAAGGGGGTAAAGTTTGATTGCAGCCATTCACCCATGACCATAAGTGTAGGAAACACCCATTGTGTTTTTTTACTCTGGGGAAATGATACGAAAGCCAGATAGGATCCAAATTTGACTGTGGCCAGGGGCAATCCATATCCAATAGCTATAAACCATGGTAGTGGAGAGGTGACTATTTTTAGGGTAGCCAGACTCCAGCCTAAAACCAGGAATCCAAAGAGCAGCGCCTTTGACCGCCAGCCACTGGTCCGATCGAGATAAAATAGAATGGGGATGGTTTCCAAAAAGATGAGGATGCCAAATCCGAATCTCATGTGGGTTACTGCTATGAGAGCGGCAGCAATTATGAGTAAGTATATTGGTTTAATGGTTTTCATGACAACTCCTAACGTTATATGTTATTTGAACACTGTTTGGTTTTATGTAAAAAAATTTAGCTGCTGAGACTATTCACAAAACGCGACAACATGCGTATCTCCATAGATTCAAAATCAGCATCATAGCCTTTTAAGTGAGTTAATTGCATCATGACGTGACCGTGGAGGAATACCCAATAGGTATAGCATATCTCTTCCACCCCTACTTCTTTGGCCAGATTAAGCTGGCCAGATTCCACCAGTTTGGATACCAGATTGAAAAGCACCATATAGGCTGAAGTTTCAGGTAATGCTTCATTTTCGCTTCTTCGGCCTGAAGAAAAAGAAGTAAACAGGAGCAGATAATCTTCTGGTTGATTTTTCGCAAATGCGATATACAGGGATCCAAGAGCAATAAGATCGTCAAGATTAGATCCCTGGGGTGTAAGAGCCTCCCGCATTTCTTTTTCAATTTGGAGTGCGATGGTTTTCAGGATGTCCTCTTTATTTGAAAAATATTCATACAGAGCAGCGGGGCTATAGTCACAATTTGCCGCAAGTCCTCTGAGTGAAAACTTTTCAACGCCATTTTTCCGAATCAGCTTTTTCGCCTCGGACAGGATATAGCGCCTGTTTTTTTCATGACGTCGTTGTCTCGTTGTCTTTTCATTTCCTAACATGGGGTGTATTCTAAACACCGTTCGGTAGACATGCAAACACTTTTTTTCTCAAATTCAGGCTAATGAATATTTAGAAAACTATGTGTCTTTATCCAGGATTGGTAGCTCAGAATCAGGTGTATCCAGATAGAAAAAGGCTGTCGCTGAATAATCATCACTGCGGTAAAAATTCATCCACCCATTGGGGAGGGTTGTGTCAGCCACATCAGGAACTGGGTCCATATCCTGCAACAACATGAGTCCCAGAGTACCATCGTCGTTGGCATAACCCTGGGTCACCGGGAGAAGCTCAGCCCCCTCGTCACGGATCTTGATCACCTCAGATCTGGAAGCCCCACCCATCCTCTGGATAGTCACCCTACACTCCTCCTCAAAGAAGATGGGGTCTGGAATGTGATATCGATAAATTGTAAAACGAGGGGACTCAGCCAGAAAACATCCCTGAAACTGATTGATGTAGGCGTTCAATCCCCAGGCACTCCCTGGATAGTCCTCGGCACCAGTACCATTCAGGGTTGGCAAATCTGTATCACCATCCAGGTAGACCTTCACCTCTCCCTCACCCCACCAGGTGTTTTTATACATGGGATTTGTAATAATGCCAATGTGACTTCCGAGGAATCTCCCTTTTCCCTTCACTTTTGGGAGAATCTCAAAATCAACACCCAATTCACTGTTCTCCTCACGATGCCAGGAAGCATGAAAGTACAACATGTCCTCATTATGCTCGGTCAAAACAAAATTGATATCGTAAAATAGTAGTCGAAGATGCCGTTCACTTGTATTGGTCAATTGAATGCGTGCACTCGTTTTAAAAGGCATTGGGATAATGCAATTGAAGGATCGACCCTCAGGATCAGAGAAAAGGGCATTTTCAAAGGGTATGGAATGGCCGAGGACATCTCCAAAAAAATCACCCATGGGAACCGAAACTGCTGGTGTCTCAGACTCGTCCCAAAACATCTCAAGTATCAGGGAGCGTAACATTTCTTCATCACGTTCAGTGTTGGTGATCCACATGCGTTGAACAATGCCACTACCCTGCACATCCAATAATACTTTTGTCTCCCCGGCCAGGACCTGATCAAAAGCATGACCTTTGGCTCCTTTGTTCCAGGTTCCACCTGCCCCTTTTTCCGCAGTGGGATTTTCAAAGCTGGCCCAACGCGGCGAGGCATTATGCTGAAATTCGAACAGAGTGGATTCATTGCTCAAATGATCTGGTTGAGCACCACAGGATAATAAAATAAAAGTTAAAAGTACTGGGATTGAGAGACGCATGAAGCCCCCTTTGAGTTTTTTTATTTGTGGTCAAATCTAAGTGAATACTTCAAGGTTCAAAAGGAAGTGTTCCGAGTGATCTCTCCGCGATTTTTAAAAAAATGAAGGGCATCAGAATCATCTCAACTCAGTAATGATAGTCACCTAATCTGTCCCTTTGGGGGCGCTATGATATTTCACTGAATAGTTGGTGATAATCTACTCACGCTTCCTATGCTACCTTGTCCACTTGCGGTAAATGCACACCCCTCATCTCCATGATTGACCATTTGTAGAATTACTCCCCAGGGATTTCCTCCCCTTCTATAAATTGAATCACTTCGCAGCCTCTTACCAAAAGGAAGGTATCAAATGAATTTACTAAGAAAGTGCGAATGGAGTTGTCTACTCCTCCTGTCAATCATGATCCTCAGTTGTGAGGAGTCATCGTCCCCTGAGGTAGAAAAAACAGCTGGCGGACTAATCCGATCAGAACTCATTCACAATTACAGTGCTGAGGAGATGGGTCAACTCCTGGCTATGCTGGGGATTCCAGACCCTCACAGTGTTCAGACTTCATTTCGTGCGGTGAAGCTGATTTACTATTCTCCCGATGTGAAAGGGGAAATGCAGCGGTTGTCCGGGGCTATCATATTCCCAGTAGATGATTTGGAGCATCCCGTGTTGAGCATGCAGCATGGCACTGTTACCAGACGAGATGAGGTAGCGTCAGTAGATCCTCTGAACTCCTCGGCAGGAATCACAGCACTCCTGACCGCATCCCTGGGATACATCACCCTGGTTCCTGATTATGCCGGGTATGGTGACTCCAACGATCATCATCCCTATATGCATGGAGAATTGCTGGCAAATTCGGTAATAGATATGATCCGCGCTGCTCAGCGTTACTGCGATGAAGAGGATATTAAACGGAATGAAAGACTTTTTCTCGCTGGATACTCCGAGGGGGGCTATGCCACCCTGGCGGCCCAACAGCTCATGGAAACTGACTATCCAGATGAGTTTAACCTCACGGCGGTTGCTCCCATGGCAGGACCTTACGACCTGCAAGCCACGGCAAGACTGGTTCTTGAGGGGAGTGAGTACACCTGGCCCGCTTATATTGGTTTTATGTTTGTTGCCTATGACCAGATCTATGGTTTAAATAATCTGGATCAGGTCTTTGTGGCGCCTTACAATGAACAGATCACAGCAATGTACTCAGGGAATCTTTCATTTTTTGAGATTAATAATCAACTCCCAGTGGGTATTGAGAATTTGATCAGGAGTGAGTTTCGCGAGAGTTTTTTGGAGGGCACTGAACATGTTTACTCCGACAAATTCATTGAAAATAGTTTGCTCAGTTGGCAACCCAATGCGCCACTCAGATTTATCCATGGCACTCAGGATGCAACCGTGCCCTATTCTGTGGCAGTAGCCACCGTAAATGCCCTTGTAGATGGTGGTGCTGAAAATGTGGAATTGATCGGTATTCCAGGGGCAACTCATGAAACAGCAGGAATGCCTGCGGTTATGGAAATGCTGGCATGGTTTTCAACTTTTGACAGTCAATTCGGCACCAACCTAATACCTATTTGATACAGTTAATTAATTGCTCTTTATCATTGATTGTGCTTGGTCTTTATTGTAGCTTCCGCCGAATAAAGGGGGTTCATATGTACAAGACTATAATAATATTTATCACTCTTTTTAGTCTTTTCCCTGCCAGTATCGGCTTTGCACAAGACTCACTCTATACGAGTATTTCTAATGATACACTGACAATCCATCATACTGGAACGGAACGTAATTGCGCCGCACTTTTCACCTGGGATGTAAGTATTGTAGATCATCTCATTACTGTTACTGAGATTGATACAGGTGATCAGGCCTGGTGCATGTGCCACTTTGATCTCCAAGTGAGCCTGACAGGACTGGATCCAGGCTCCTACCAGATTGATGTCTGGAGTAACGATATTGGTTCTGATCCTGTTTTTCACGGATCACTTGATCTGGACTGGGGGAACATTTCAGTTACGGGACATCAGGAATCTGATTGTCTCAGCGCACGGGATGATACTTCCTTTGTTGAATTGTCCGTAAACGGGGACACCCTGACCCTATTCTGGAACACGCCCATGCTCAATTGCGCATTCCTGCCGGTTTGGTCTGGATGGCTCAGTGCTGATACCTTTTATGTTTCCATGGTGGACACTGGGCCGCCTGCGGACTGTGTGTGTCCCTTTGAAGTAGAAGCTTCTTTCGCACCCTTTCAACCAGGATCATATACGCTCGCTTTCTGGGATGGGGAATACGGTTATCCCCAATTCGACATTGCCAGCCTTCGTGATGGATTGGAAATTTCAGGAGAATACCAGAGCCCCTGCTATAGCATTACTTCAATTCAAAATGAGGAGGATAGACAACTACCCAACAAGGCCATCCTAGATATTGAATCTTACCCCAATCCATTCAACTCACAGACCAAGATTACATTCCTAGTCATGGATCCCGTGGAGTTGGGAATACAAATTTTTAATATTGATGGTACGCCTGTTAGAACGTTACGGAATCGTTCCCTGGCACAACCTGGATACAATGAGATTTCCTGGATGGGATTTGATTCTCGAGGGAATTCTCTCAGCTCGGGTGTTTATTTGTTGGTGTTTCGTTATGGTTCAGACAGCTCTGTGAATCGAATGCTGCTGCTAAAATAATTCTACTACACATTTGGTGGCATGGTCACCATCACTATCAAACTCTTGAATAGACTAAATACTTGTGCTGGGTATATAAGGACGTTTTACACCTCTCAACGATCATTCACTCCTTTAATCGGACTTGACTAGAATCTGAAATGAGCATGTATATATTTCAGCCATCAAACCTTTTCCTGGAGGATTATGAGTTTTTTTGTTGACCGAGAGCGACTTTTTCTACCCAATCGAATCAGGTTCATTTTCCTGGCTCTAGGCGGGATAGCCTTCTTTATTACTGAATTTTTCAGATTACGCTTACGACCATTAATCAGATCTCTTGAAATCGAGGATTTTGGTTTTACCGATACTATTGGTAACAGCGGTGGCATTATCGTTCAAATATTCATCGGCCTGGCCCTCATAAATCCAACGCCACGTCAGAGTTATAGACTGGCTGTTTTCTTTTCAGTTGGCTATATACTGTATGAATTTGCCCAATCCTACTTACCAAAAGGGACATTCGATTGGTATGATGTTCTGGCGACTTGTGTGGGCTACTGCATATCTCTGTTGCTGTTGAGGTCTGCCTGGAAGTATCATGAAGAAGCTGCTTAAGATTCTTGGAGGATTCTTGACTGGAGTCTCTTTCCTGGTAGTAGTTGCCTCAGCCTGGTACGTCATCAAATTTTATCCCCGGCATGTTGATGACATGGAAATTGGCAACCCTGTTTTCTCCGAAAAGATTCTTATTGCGACCCAGGGATCTACCTACAAAAATGAAGTGGTTCAGCGACTTGCTGAGAAGCTCAGTTCCCGTGAGGTATATATCAAGATTACTGATGTTTCCAATCTTGATTCCATCGCTCCTTCTGCGTGGTCAAACATAATCATTTTAAATACAAGCATTGCCGATAATATGAACTCCCATGTCCGTCAATTTGTTGATAGGGTTGGTCCCTCGGATAAGATTATGGTCATTACCACTTCAGGTGGAGGTGATTTCACACCCCCAAACCTGGAAGTTGATGGTATCACAACGGCCTCAAAACTGAATGAAACAGAGAAAATGGCCACTCGTATATTCCAAATGGTTCGGATCAATAATAATTCATAAATGAAGCAATTTGAAACTTGATTTATTATCTAGATTAAGTAACTAGAACCCTGGGCTTGATCACAACAAAAAGGGATTAAAAAAGCGATGAAACAAATAAGTTTTTTGCTAGTTGTTGGTGTGGTTTTTTTGGCGTGTTCACCCATTGGGGAAGATGCTGCCGGGATTCGGAAATTCTCAACCAGGGACAGAGTTGTTTCTGTCTATACCACTGCTGAAAATACGGATCTAAGACTCACGCTCACAGGGACAAGCTCATTTGAGCCAGCAGAGCAGGCTAAGGAAACTGAAGTTTCCATTTTTGTAAACCCTGCAAAATCATTTCAGACCTTCTGGGGTATCGGTGGAGCTCTAACGGATGCTTCGGCAGAGGTGTTCGCAAAGTTGCCAGCCGAAAAACAGGAAGAATTTCTCAAATCCTATTATGATGTGAACGAAGGAATCGGCTACACACTGGCACGCGTACCCATTCACTCCTGTGATTTTAGCAGTGGCAGTTTTACCTATATTTCTGATACAGACAAAGAGTTAAAGACTTTTAGCATTGAGCATGATCAGGAATTCCGTATCCCTTTCATTAAAAAAGCCATTCTAGCTGCTGGTGGCAAGCTCCCTCTATATGCGAGCCCGTGGAGTCCCCCACCCCATATGAAAAGCAATGGTGAAATGCTTCATGGGGGCAGTTTGCTCCCGGAGTATTATGATTCCTGGGCACTGTACTATACAAAATTCATCAAAGCATATGAAGCTGAGGGTATGCCCATCTGGGGTATTACTCTCCAAAATGAGCCCATGGCTACACAAACCTGGGAGTCCTGTATCTACACGGCTGAACAAGAGAGAGATTTTTTGAAAAATCATCTTGGACCCACCATGGTGCGGGAAGGATTACACGACAAAAAAATTATCGTCTGGGATCATAATCGCGATCTCATCGCTGAACGCGCTCATACCATTTTTGGTGACCCTGAAGCATCCAAATATGCCTGGGGCATCGGATTCCACTGGTATGAAACCTGGACAGGTAGTGACCCCAATTTCAACAACCTGAGCAATGTGACCGAAGCCTATCCTGATAAAAAGCTGGTCTTCACAGAGGGGTGTGCCGAACGCTTTATTGATGGACGATATGAATACTGGCCCAATGCCGAGCGCTATGGAAACTCAATGATTAATGATTTTAATCATGGGACTGTAGGGTGGACAGATTGGAATGTATTGCTCGATGAAACCGGTGGTCCAAACCACGTGGGTAATCTTTGCTTCGCTCCAGTTCACGCCAACACAAAGACCGGCGAATTGGTCTATACTCCCAGTTATTACTACATCGGACATTTTTCAAAATTTGTTCGTCCCGGTGCCAGGCGTATCAGTACTTCAGCCAGCAGAACTCATCTGGAGAGTACATCCTTTATGAATGAGGACGGCAAAATGGTGACCGTCGTGATGAATAGCACTGATGAGTCAATTGAGTATAAACTCTATATCAGGATGCAGGCAGTTACAGAGACGATCCAGGCTCACGCCATGCAAACGCTGGTGTACTAAACAGTCAGATTCCTGCAAACAGCTGGAGTAATCTTTTAGGTTTTTGCGTCTCGGATTTTGCTTACCAACAAAGCGATTCCGGATACAATCATCCATATCAGAAGCATGTACAAGAGAATTACTCGCGTGACATAGCCCCCACTTATGGTATAAATCACTACATTTGACAAAGTCGGGATGCTTGAGGATGATATTAAAAAGACCAGGGTTGGGATAATGTCCAGCAAGGCAATGGCAATAGCAACTATTGGGAATATAAAAGCAGATTTGGCTAGACGGGACCCTTCTGGAATCCGACGAGCCAGCATTAAGCTTAATGAAAAGAAGGTGAGCATAAAACCGGTCATTGAAATGAGATTCAGATTGAAGGTCCAGATAAAGGTCTGCAACTGACCCATGTCTTCCAACTTTTTGAAAAATGCCTCAAATGCAGAAGCATCAAATGAAAGCCAGACCGTATTAAATTCAGTGGTTTCGATGCCCATTTTACCAAATAGTTGCACGATATAGGTATAGATTGGCACAAAAATGAGTAAACCAAGAATAAGTATGTTTCTATTGAGCTTTTTACCTGGATTGTGCTTAAAATATTCTATCATGATGTTTCTTCCCATTTTTACTTAAATAGTTTATTCGTAATAGTTTTATACTTCTATTTATATGACACTGCAGCTTTTTAAAACTAAAAATATGATTTTTGTTGCTCTCCAAATTAATGAATATTGAATTAATGTCTTATTTATTTTAACCAACATTGGTGACATCCAGAAGAAATGGGTGTTGTCTCAACCAAATTGGATATCTTGGAGGCAATCATGCAAGAAGTCGATCTATATCCTCCACTGAAGTCCTATCTGGAGGGGCAGGGCTATGAAGTAAAAGGTGAAATCCTTAACTGCGATGTGGTGGCATTCCGTCCAGAAGACCCTCCTATCATCATCGAGTTGAAGTTGTCATTAAACATGAGCATTCTTCTTCAAGCTGTGGACCGAATCAAAATCTCAGATACCGTCTATATTGGAGTCCCCAAAGGTCTGGCTGTTCTCAAAAAACGACGCAAGCAAATCATAAAACTGATGCGAATGTTGGGTCTTGGATTAATAGTTATAGATCCCAGAGCAAAAATAGGTGGAGTGGATGTTCTCTGCGATCCAGGTGAGTACAAACCACGCCAGATTAAAAAGCAGACCCAGAGATTACTAAAGGAATTCCAGGAACGTGTAGGTGACCCGAATCAGGGTGGCACCAGCATGAAGCGGGGTCTCATGACCGCCTATCGTCAAAAAGTCCTGGCCATCGCTACCTACTTAATGACCCACGGTGAAACCAAGGCTTCCATCATTGCAAAATCTCTGGAGGAGCCTAAAACCCGTGCCATCCTCTACGACAATGTATATGGATGGTTTGACCGCCTGGGTAAGGGCGTTTATACCCTCTCACCCAGAGGGTTTTCTGAATTACCAGACTGGTTATCAAAGAGCAACTTCGATTAAACTGTATTTCTAAAATTTCCACATTTTAAAAGAGCTTATGTGGTTTACAATTTTATTGACATGTCTCTGACAGCCTACTCCCTGAGTGAAGCTTTAGTGAACATATATTCAGGTATATCTACACCAAATTTGATGTCTTCAATGATGTATCGTGTACCCTGACCCTTGGCCATGACATCCTTAAAAAACATTTCTTTGGGATACCAGCGATCGTCAATTTTCATCACAGAGCGAATCTCAAAGTTTTTTAAGAGAGTGGTGCCATTTTTCGCATAACGTTCTTCTTTCAAGGGAAGGTATCTCTCCTTGTCAACCCACACCTTTCGTTGAGCATAGGCTACATCCTCAACGCCGGCTTTGGATCGCAATCTGAGGACATAGCATGGTCGATCCATGAACACCTCTTCTCCAACCACTGCGGCATCATATATATCGAGAAGTTTCCCATTGTCGACCATATCCTCGTATGAGAGATCGGAACCAGATACGCTCTGCCTCAACATATGTCCACTGATTTGAATCACTCGATCAGCCTGTGGTGTATACATCCAGAGCACATCTTCCAGACGCAGCATCTTGACGCCTTTTTCCCTGGCTGGAGAGAGATACTCCACCAGAGACGTGGATTCACCTTTGGACCAGCTTTTTGAAGTGATCCTGGTTTCTCTTCCACGGCGATTTGTGATAACCATGGTAGCTGTCGCTTCGGCAGATTCGGTAACCATCTGCTTGTCAATGCGACGTAATATCTCATAGGCGTCAGGCTGGGCCATGAGCATGGCCGGCATGGCACCGAGGAAGAGGAAGGGTAATAAATTTCTCATGTTTCTAATTCCTTAAATAAACTAGCCGTATCGCGTTTGAATATTCGAAGACCGGAGAGTGCCGATCCAAGCAGGGTGGCAAATACGCCAGGAAAGAATCCGATATAGAAGGCTGCTGGTGTAATATGGGCACGGATTACTGTGGGCATGAGCATGGTACTCTCCCCCATCATACCTTCAATATTGAAACCCACTTCCTGTAACCAGTATGCGAATCCCAAACCAAAGATAGTGCCCACAACTGTACCCATAATGGCAATTCCCAGACTCTCTATTATCAGGCTTCGATAGACATGACCCTTGGATTCTCCAACAGCCAGACGCAGACCCATCTCTCCATAGCGTCTAATGGCGCCCATGAGACCGGTATTCCAGAGCACAATTCCCATGGCGAAGATCATGATGAAGCTCATAATGCTCCCAGCTTTTTCAGCATAGCCAAAGTAGTCTCGCAGTCCTGCGTCATCCAGCATGGCAACCATCCGGGGACTAAACCGATCTGATGTATCACTCTTAGCTGCATTAAATTCAGTCGTAAGCGCCGTTGCTCTCAGGTCATCATAATGAGCAGTTTTGAAGTACCCTACAACCTCTGAGCTCCAATCCGACATGTCCAACATGCTACGGATATCTCTGATATCAGCCAGAAAAATGCCTTTGTCCAGGGGAGGTGTCCCAAAATAAATAATCCCAGCTACATGGAAGTTTTGCAGCACCATGGAACCATTTACTGTTGAGCTGATCAGGGTGACCTCTTCTCCTACACCAAGTTCCATTTGTGCAGCAAGGGTTTTCCCCATGACGATATCCCCTGGTTTTTGAGGAAGCGTTCCCGCTTGCAACCCAGCATTGAGATTCCATCGATTCTGCTCAGCGACATCATCACCAAAAAAATCGAGACCAATCCCACCAGCGCCCACCTGGGCTCGGGTTTCACGATTTTCATCAAAAGCATCGAGGAGACCACCAAATTTTATCCGCTCTGACCATTCCAGGTCGGGATATTCACGCCTCAGCATTTCCATGAGTTCTGGTCCACCTTCCATGGCCAGGTCATTAGGTATAACATCCTTTTCCTCATAGTATGCCCGGGAAGTAATTTTTACATGACCTGAGTCATACAGAGCAGCATTATTAAAAAAGTCGTCAAACACGCCTTTCAAATAGGTAAACATAAACACTGTCAATAATACACCCATGGCGACGACGATACTGGGCAGCAGGCTACGATGACGATCACGGAGCATACCTTTCATCAGAAATCTGAACATATTATTTCCCCCTCAGCGCATCAGTTGGGGTGAGTTTGGAGATTTTCCGCGTGGGTAGATAACTCACTATCACCACGGTTAGAAATAATAGAAAGGTGGTTCCCAGTAGGAGATCTGGACCGTATTTACCATAGATTACATTCCCCAAAGCCATACCATAATCATCCATATCACCCGGGATGGCATAACCCTTCGTGGTCATCAGATAAAAGAGCGGCGATCCAAGAATGAAGCCTGCTACGAAGGCAATGAGTCCATGCATACTGCCTTCAATAGTAAAAAGCCCAATGACCTTTGCTCGGGTCAAACCCAAAGCCATGAGGGTACCCATTTCTTTTTTGCGACGGAAAATGGCTAAGACTTGAGTATCAAAGATGGCCAGAAGTGCAATCGCGAAGAGAATCCCATACATAACATTTCCACCAAAATTCTTACTCTTGATCATGTCATTCATGTCTTTCATAAGAAAATCAAGATCGCGATACACCCAAGCTGCACTCGTAGGTGTACCCACAAAATCATCATCCAGGGCAATTACTGTTGCCTGGCCTTCCAGATTTGACATCGCTTGTAATTCTTCCAGGGGTATCCAGATTTGGTTACGATCTACGGTCTGCACGACAGTGTTCATGATGTGGACAATCTCCACTTCCCTCGCATCAAAAGTGCCACTGGCATCCCGCCAGCGAACCGTGAGCAAGTCCCCCACTTCCAGACCCGATTTGTCAGCCATTTTTTGTCCGATGAGAGCAGGAGTTAAACCAGTTGCTCCCATGACAATCTTATCTGTGGGTAAATCCATTACCTTTTGTTCGGGCGGAATCCCTTTGACCAGGATGGTCTGCATTCGGCCATCTGGATAAATGGTCCCCTGTCTGATGAGTATTGGCGCGGCTGAATGATCTGATAATCGAGCGCTTATTTCTTCAGGATAAAGAGCATGAGAATCTTCAATGGTGAGAGGATCTGTGGCATCGAATTCGCTGTGCCAGAGTTGACCCCCCTTACCAAACTCGATATTGGTCATGGCATCGTTCAATTGATAGGCCATTCCATCCACAACACCTTTTCCCCAGATCATGAGTATAAATGCCATCGCTAATACCAGGACATTCAACCAGGTTCGTAAACCGGCACCTACTAGGTTTCGCCAAGCAAGTTTAATTAAAATCATGATATCCTCCTCCAGTTCAACTGGTTTCGTCGGATTGAATTGCACCATCCACCAGGGTGACCTTACGACGTAAATAACTGATCACCTTCTCATCATGGGTGGCAAACACAAATGTGGTTCCCAGCTCCTGGTTTAGCTTGACCATGGTTTCCAGAATATGATGACTATTCTTGGCATCAAGATTGGCTGTCGGCTCGTCGGCCAGTACCAGTTTGGGTTGTTTCACCATGGCCCGGGCGATGGCAACACGCTGACTCTCACCACCAGAAAGCATTTTGGGACGACTCTCGGCTTTATCAGCGATACCTACCCACTCAAGCGCTTGCATAACCATATCTTTACGCTCTTCAGCTGATTTCCCCAGGAGTAGCAATGGGAATTCAACATTCTCAAAAGCTGTATAGACCGGCAACAGATTGTAGGTTTGGAAAATAAATCCCATAAATGCGCTGCGGTGTTTGGCAGCCTGGGCACCAGTCAGAGTCGAAAGGTCTTTTCCCAAAACCTCTACTTTGCCTTCACTGGGTGCGTCTAGAGCCCCAATAATATTGAGTAGTGTTGTTTTTCCTGATCCTGATGGTCCAACCAGTCCCACAAATTCCCCCGAATCTACGTTTAGGTCTATTCCCTTCAGGGCTGTAAAGTGACCTGTCCCCACAGGATAGCGTTTCACGAGACCTTGAGTTTTGATCAGTGTGCTATTTTCCATTTCGATTTCCTTTTAGTTCTTGTTGAACAAATTTGTATTAATGATTAAACGCAATATTGAGTTGGATACCTGTGCCTGAGGGTAAAGCCAAACTACCCCGGTTTGCCAGTTCAGGCATGTCGTATAGTGCCAAATAGAATAGCCAATTTCCACTGGTATGCTGCCAGCCAAACATTGGCATGTATTGGGTTTTGATATTTGGTGCTTCTATCACGTACAGATAGCTTGTGAGTCCATCTGACAAGCCTAAGGTATAATTTCCCATAAATGCGGTTGATCTCACTATCCATGGCATCTCTTCATCAAAATTACCAAAGTGAGATGTAAGGGATTCCATGGACACATAGAGACCATTCCCAATACTAAAAGTGTAGTCAACCCCTATCATTGCGGTAATAATATCACTTAGGATCAGATACTCCGAATGACTGACCATGATTTCTGTCCATAATCCCAGTACAAAATCTAATCTAAGATCGAAAGCGGCACGTTGTTCGTAGATCACATCTTCAATTAACAGGTTCATTGAATGAAAAGTGAGACCCATGGTACCTGCCGGAATGGGGTATTCAAGTCGGGCACCCAAATCTAACGGCCACTCATCATTGCCTGAAAATATATCACGTCTGGGGTCTGGTGCATCAAGCATGGTCCAGAGACGCAAATTCGATCCATTATTAAAATAATAGCGCCCCATAACCGCCCAGACTCCTGGTGACAGAGCCAGGGGATCTCTGGGATCCAGCTGGTCGAACCATTGCAAGACCCGCAACATGCGTGCCGGTCCAAAATTGATCTTCTGCAGTCCCACCCTGACCTGGGTTCTGGGGGTGTCGTAGCGGAAGGTGAAGCGATACAGTTCGCCATCCATCTTTACCAATGAATCGCCCAGGGAGTAATTGTATACATCAACCGCGGCATCAAACCCCAGTCTGCTAGCTGTGCTGTATTGATAGTCCATCCTCAATTGGGGGATGTAGCGCAGGGTCGTAGGACTCTCATCAAAGGCGCCTGCAAATGAACTGGCGTGGATGACTGATGCCTGTCCCTTCCATTGAAGATCGAAGTCATTCCCCTCTGCAAAAACAAGGGAAAGTGAAAACAGGGTAAAAAGGGTATAGAATTTCAATTTATTAATCCTCTGGCGGAGGTCCTGTGGTTCCAAAGAATAAGAAATTCATGAAATCTTGTGACAGCTTGACCATATCATCCTGATACATGGCCATCATGGCTTCAGATCTGGCATCTGCGGCAACCACTGTCCAGATATGAAGCAAAAAATCCACGGAATAGCCAGGATAAATCTCACCACTATTCTGACCGTCCTCTAAAAAACTACGCATGGCATTCATACTTTGAGCAATCCACTCCTGCATAAAACCCTGGACCAATTCATCTCCACTCAACAAACTTTTATAGAAGATTGGTGTGAAATGACTCACTGCAGATTCCTTCATGGCAATTAATGCTGTCATCTTTTCCTGGAGACTAGCATCAGCTGTCCGGATTTTGTTGAAGACTTCCATCCCTAATTCCAGACGAACAGTCATATACTCGTCTAATACGCAAAATTTATTCTTGAAATATTTATAGAAGGTTACCTTTGAAACGCCTGCCTCACGACAAATCTCCTCAACAGTCACCCGATCATATCCAAACTGCATGAAGAGGTCTTCGGCCGTACGGAGAATGTCCCCCTCCTTTTTTGGTCGATCCTGAAAGTCTGGTAATTGAACCTCTGATAGTATTCGATGTGGCATAAAATGTACGCTTCCCGTATTTTATTTAAACAATCGTCTGGAATATCGACAATATTTTGAACGTGTCAAGGATTATTTTACGGTTAATATAATTTTAATCGTTATTCATTCATTATGAATATGTTCGTAAGTCAACTAATACCAACCAGACTATTTTTCAGTACCTTTATTTGACTCAACGTGTAACATGTTTTGAATGAATATTTTAGGCATATCGGCTTTTTACCATGACAGT
>JACKQG010001167.1_pt1 | contig 36913 bp, 51 predicted proteins | sample 8237621 | NCBI WGS metagenome assembly JACKQG01 (sample SAMN15677084, study PRJNA649215) | marine metagenome | biome: marine; feature: Black Sea; material: saline water; isolation source: suspended particulate matter (SPM) from the Black Sea western gyre | collected 2013-06-09/2013-06-10 | depth... | reverse complement strand
AAGAATGTTCTCTATGTTATTCTGAGGGTAAAGAGTCAATGCGTTGGGCAGCCAATAATATACATTTTAAATTAGAACAAGTAGAACTAACTGAAGAATTTGATAAGTTGCGTTCAATAGAATTAAGTTTAGACAACCTATGTAACCTACAATGTAAGATGTGTGACTCTTTGTTTTCAAGTAAGTTATATTATCGAGATGACTTTCTATTAAATAAAAAAGGAATGCGAGGTAGACAACCTACGAAGATACCAAAGCAAAGAATTGAGTACCTAAAGTCATTGAATGTAGATTGGCAACATCTTACAAAGATTAAAGTTTTAGGTGGAGAACCATTCTTCTCACCAAACTTTCCAAAGTTGATTGATTGGTTGATTGAAAAATGTAAAGTAGAAGATGTGTTACTAGAAATAATTACAAACACTACACAGAGATTAGATGACGTAATGATTGAGAAACTAAATCGTTTTAGAAAAATCATATTGACTGGTTCAATAGATGGATGTAATGATTATAATCGATATCAACGTTGGGGTTCACCAGGTTGGGAAGAATCAATAGAAATCTACGAAGAATATCTATCACAATTAAAGAACATAGAAAAAGGCCACATACATTCTACATACAGTACATTAAATCTAAATGGGTTTGCTGATGACATGGATTACTATGCGAAGAATCATCCAACTTGGTCAGTATCTTTTAAGATGGTAGAAGGCGGCGAGTATTGTCCTCATTATGGACCCGATTGGTACGAACAATGGATATTAGATGAGTGGAATAGTAAAGAACGTTTACCAGCCGCCCAAGTAAAAATAGATAGAGCAAAAGAAATATTAGAAAGAAATAGAATAGAACCAGATAAAAAAGAATACGCATGGTATTTATTTTTGAGAAAGACTCATGTATTAGATACAGAATATTATGATTCTAATATAGAAGATTATAATCCTGACTTAGTGAACGCAATGAGAGAAAACGATACTCTTTATAACTTAAAAGAGTTTGAAAAGGCGGGGAAGCCAAGTGAAATGTAAATATGCATGGTCACATTTAGATTTAAAGTCGGGTGGATTTGCTCCTTGTTTCAGATTTAAACGTAATGACTTCACTGAATCTGATATAGATAAACTACCATCACAGGTTATTAATAATGCCGACTTTGTTAAAGTTAGACAGCAGTTGCGTAACGATGAATGGCCTGCTGGATGTGTTGACTGTCAAATACAGGAAGAGTCTGGATTATCTTCGTATAGAACTAGGTCATTAGAGAATACAATACATACTGACCCAGATTATGAGTCCGATACCATTCATATAAAAGACTTACAATTAAAGATGACACGTGCATGTAACTACAAATGTAGACACTGTGATACGTCATCAAACTCTAGGTTTGAACAGACTGGTAAAGATAATCCAACAATAGAATTAAAGTTAAAGAAAGATTTCAACTTCAGTCACATCTCTCCACCTACAAACAAGATAGATATTCCAGACGACAGAGTTATGGATGACCTATTTGAGAATGTATTACCTACAGTAGAGAACATTGAGTTTTCTGGTGGCGAACCATTCTATACAAGAGATATGTATAAGACATTACAACGAATGATTGATGACCCAACAATAGATACGAAAAAGATATCTCTGGTCTATAATAGTAACATGAGTATATTAGAGTACAAAGGATGGTCAATTAAAACATTATGGCCGCATTTCAAAAGAGTTAGTGTAACAGTATCATTAGACGGAACAGGTGACCTATTCAATTACTTTAGAACAGACGGAGACTATCAGACAGTTCTAAATAACATTAAGGAAGTAGCACCACTGGTTCACAATTTCTTATTTGTATGTACTACAACGGCGTATCATGCATTTTATATGAATCAAATATACAATGATTTCTTAGATATTAAGGCAACTATACCGACAAAAAAAGTAAATATAAGAACAACATTTGTTCATTGGCCACAAGCATTGGATATTGTAAATTTAGAAGAAGAAACGAAAGATGAAATACTAGATGATTTAGTTATAAATGATTTCACTGCTGAATTTGCCCAACGATTGAAAGGTAAAAGAACAACTGATAGTAACAAATTTAAAGAACTAGTTCGACTACAGGACGAACTATATAATGTATCGTGCGAAACAATGGCACCTAAAGTGTGGGATTATATATGGAAATAACAATTGAAGTAACTTCTAACTGTCAAGCAAAATGTCCTGGATGTATTAGACACAAGGTATTTAATCCTGATACAAATTTAGTATCAAGTCCACCCAAGAATTTAAATTTACCAGTTGATGTTCACAACAAATTTATTGATGAGTTAGTAGGTAAGGTACAATACTTGACCTATGATGGAAGTTTTGGCGATAGTCCATTTCATCCTCAGTTCAATGAACTGATAGAGTATTCAGCAAGAACATTAAAAGGTGACATTGAGCCATTCGGTGATGAGAACTTAGGTATGCTTAGTAAGGAGTTTAAAGGATTGCACGACTTGACTATCTCTACTAATGGTTCATATAAGACACCCAAGTTTTGGAAGAACCTAGGCGAGATACTACACGAACATCTACCAGGAAGACATCATGTAATGTTTGACTTAGATGGCACAGATAATGAAACACAAAACATGTACAGAGTTGCTACGAACTACGACAAGATAATAGAAAATGCAGAAGCATTTATCAGTGGCGGTGGTATTGCTGTATGGAAAATGATTCCTTTTGATTTCAATGACGAACTAGAGGAAAAAGCAAAGATGTTAGCCGCCAAGCATGGATTTCAGAAATTTCAGAGAAATAGAATACAAAGAGTAGAACAAAAAGCAGTACAGATTGCTTTAAGTGAACAACTAGGCGAACTAGACAAAATGAAAGATGAAGATGAAGATTTATTAAGTATCAGTGATGCAGAAGTTGAGAAGAACTTGAAAAAAGGTAAGAACATTCTTAAAACTATTAAAATTGATAAAAAACTTGATGCTCATCAGAACTTAGAGAAACTTAGAGAAACAACTGGTGTTACTTGTAAATGGGGCGTGGACAATAGATATCAGATATCCCATGACGGTTCAGTGTGGAGATGTTGTTGGATGAATTCAAATTACCAATACAAAACTGAATATAACGCTGGTGAAAGGGAAGGATGGGAAAGATTTACTTCAGAATACAATGAGGGATGGAATAACTTGCATTCACATTCGTTTCATGATATAATAAACCATAGGTTCTTTACTAAAGACTTGGAAGAAAGTTTTTCTAATGGATATGGCGATGATGTCAATCCTAAATTAAAAGTATGCACAACGAAGTGCTCCAATTTGAACGTAACAACAACAAAGCGAGGAATAGTTTAACATGATAGTAGAAGATACAGCAATTATTTACAAAAGGGGAGATAGTTGTGAAGAAGTACATCCCGAAGAATACAAAATAAAACTACCATTCGAATCTGAAGATTGGGGATTTCATAAGAACATAGGCATTGGAATGTCAGGTGGTATGGATTCGTCATTGTTATTGTGGCTATTAGCACATCACATTGATAAGAATGATTTAGATGTCACTATATTCGTCTGGTCATGTATCCATGAAGAAAAGCCATGGCAACATATCTATGCCAAGAAAGCAATAGATTTTGTCAAATCAGAATTTCCAGATGTTAAATTTGGTGAGCATATGGTTAGACCTACAACAGCGAAAGATTACATTGGTAACGGAACTAGATTGTCATGGGATATGGTTGATAAGCATGGTATTACAGCATTGTTCAATGGCGTAACTGTTAACCCACCTAGTAGTATTGGTGAGCCAGTTTGGAGAAAGAGATGGAAGCGTAGAGCCGAGAGAAGAGATTGGGACAATCGCCAATGGTGGATTGATGAAAGGTCAGAGTGTAAATGTACAAAGCACACAGAATACTTACCATTCATTCACACAGACAAGAGATTAGTGTTAGCCTTTTATAAAAAATATGGGCTACTTGCATCACTTGGTTCATTGACTAGGTCTTGTGAAGGTTGGATTGAAGAAACTGAGAACTTTACAATCGAATGTAAAGGATGTTGGTGGTGTATTGAGAAAGAATGGGCAACAGCAGAAATATTCAACTACGATGCAATCGACTCTCTTAGAAACTGGAAAGAACTGGACATAGATTGATAAATGATGTGGGCAAATGAAGGTAATATAGGACGGTTACAGTTAGAAATAACGAACTACTGTAATGCCTTCTGTTCTCAATGTGAACGAAACTATATGATTGAACTTCAGAATGAAACATCTGAAGAACGAAGAGAAGTTACGTTAGACTATGATATTGAATTGAACAATACGTATCTATCAATAGCAGATATAAAGAAGACTTTTTTACCAAATAAATGGACACACTTAGATGAAATAGTCTTGTGTGGTAATGTAGATGAACCTGTAATCAATCCAGATGTGATAGAAATTATAAAGTACTTCTATCACTTAGACAATAAAGAGAAAGACATTTGGGTTCATGTGAATGGCGGGTCCCGAAATGAAAGTTTTTGGAGTGAGTTAGGAAAACTATCTAAAGAATTAAACAATCGTCTGACAGTTATTTTTGGAATAGATGGAGACGAAGAAACTAATCATCTCTATAGAAAGAATGTTGATTGGAAAACTTTACAGAAGAACTGGAGAGCATACATCTCAGCAGGCGGTAGAGCCGCGTGGCAATTTATAGTCTTTAAATGGAATCAACACCAGATAAATGATATTAAGAAATTATCTGAAAGTGAGGGTTTTGCAAGATTTGGTATCATTGAATCTTTTAGAAACAAAGATGCTGATAACGAAATAGATGAGATTGTATTGCCAGAAGGATATGAAACACTTGATAGAACTAGATAACATAACTATAGAACCAAAATGTAAAGCAACGATTGGAAATGGCAAAGGAATATTTCATAAGACAATGGGAAATCTTTACATCACATCAAAGGGATATGTATTACCTTGTTGTTGGTTTGGTATTACAAGAAGAATGACTGGGTTATGGAATGAATCAGGCATAGATAAGAAGTACCATAACATACATCATTATTCTGTGGAAGAGATTATAAAAGGTCCAATCTTTGAATGGATTGAAAATAATATGACAGGCTTGGAAGTCTGTCAAACAAACTGTGCGAAAGAAGAAAGAGATAAACCATTATGAGCGGCCAAAGAAGATTTCTAAAAGTATGGGCAAGAACGGTAGGGATGCCAGTAGGTATTACAGACGAAGATAAGCCAGAGTTCTTACCTATAACACAGACAGATGTAAAAAAAGCATTAGCATTTAGAACGTTTTGGATAGCACTTCATGTGTTAACTTGTGTAATGATTATCACAGGTAATGGCAGACTGTTGGGATGGTGGTGATATGAGTGACGAAGAAATACAAGGCTTTATTGATTACTTTGGTGAAGATAAGATACCTAATCCAGACCATTATCCTCAAAGGGTAATTTGGTTAATGAAATGGTATAGACATATTGTTGAACGAAACAGGAAAGATAATGAAAAAGACGAATGCAAAGACTATACAGGACAATGATACCTTAATATTTAAACCATCAGATAGTTGTAGCATCTGTGGTAATGAATATGATGAATCATGTGGTGGAACACAAGGGCACTTTGGGGTCACGCCCGTTACATTTTGTGAATGGTGTTACGGTAGTATCTATGATATGATTTCACAAGATGTCAAAGAACAAATAAGAGAAGACTTAGATGAAGACGACTCGGCAGATATAAAAACTATCCTTGATACCGTCGGCATAGATTACGAAACAGTTATGACCAAGTATAATAAAAAACAAAGATTCTTCAATTTTACATTTGATGAACCTTGCGGCATGAGTCATAAATGAATAAAAAATATGATGAAACCATAAATGAAAAAACAGTACCTAACAAATACGTTAGATGGGTTTGTTATGTCCTACTATTTAGATATGTATGGGATATAACAATACTATTTGAAAAGTATTTGCCTATGCAAACAGTATATAAAATTTTAGGGTTAGGTTGGACAAAACTAGGTTACTATGTTTTTTGGTTACTGTGGTTTATTTTACTAGTAGTTGGACTCTACCATTTACTAGGTGAAGAAACATTTAATATGATAGTGAATGAGATAGCGGAATGAATAAAGAAGACGAGTTATATTGGTCACAATACGATTTCACAAAGATACCCTTTGATGACCTCGTTAGTGTAGGACAACGAACTCTTTTATACAGAGATTTGTTTTCAGTAAGTTGGTTACTGGGAAGATTCTGTAATTATAAGTGTTCTTATTGTTGGCCGTATGCTAGAAGTGACCGAAAAGACCACAGACCAACTGAACTATGTCTAGCAACAATTGATGAGATTAAACGACAAGCAAGAGAAAATGGCTTCAATTCATTTCACTTCAGTCTATCTGGTGGCGAACCAACATTTCATCCTGGCTACTTAGATATACTCAACCACTTAGCAGATGATGTAGATAACACAAATTATACGTCAGTTCATATGACAACAAACATGTCACGTAATATGAAGTGGCACCAAACATATTGCGATACAGTTGCTAAGATGAACAGAGCAAGTATTACAGCATCATTTCATACTGAATACGCAGAGAAGGTAGTGTTCGCAGACAAGTTATTGTTTTGCATGGAACATGATGTTCAAGTAACAATCAATATGGTTTTAGTACCTGAATGGTTTGATAGAGATTGGGAAAACGCAATGTACTTTCACAACAGAGGTATAAATGTTACATTAAAACCTCAGAGTGACCCTACTGCATCTTTCGTAGTGCATGGTTACACAGATGAACAATTGAAGACAATGCGTAATGGCATGCCACAACGTGATTACACTAAAGAATTACAGAAAGAAACTGGCGTAAAAGTCTCTAGACCAAAACCTAAAGTAGGTATGTGGAAAATGGATATGCAAAACGGTGATGACAAGAGTGTCCCACCTGTGATGCAAGTAGAATTTCAAGATAGTAAAGGAAAGAAATGGTATATGGACCAGGCTGAACGTTTCAATGCTTTTAACTTCAACAAGTTTAAGGGATGGGAATGCACTAGTGGGTTCAAAGGTATCATTATACGGGAGCCAGACGGTTCAATAAAACGTTCGTACAGTTGTGCGGATGAGCCATTGGGATATGTAGAGAGTGGGTTCAAGTTATTTGATGCGCCTAAAGTTTGTATTAGTGAGAGTTGTGTAAGTAGTGCAGACAGTAAAATACCAAAACGTAAACCAGGAGCGATGATACCCATCTATCCAGGAGATACATCATTCAATAAGGAGAAATAATATGTTCAAATTACCATCATTGACAGAACTATTCTTTGGCAAAGGAGTAGACCCGGCAACATACGCACCAGCATATTTGTCTGGTAAAGGTAAGAAACAAAAGAAAGAAGACGATAAATATGTGGGGTATGAAGATGCTATCAAAAATAGTAATGCCTACAAAAATGCAAAGACTAAGAAGCCTATTAAGGAGGTGCAACCCAAGGCTCCTAAGAATGCAAAAACATTAAAAAAACCTATTAAGAGTAAAGGCGATTATTAATAAGGAGAAGTAAATGAAAGTAACTAAGATAAGTTCCATTGAACCTCTACATATGGGTAACAGAGATAAACCAAAGAAAGAAAAGAAAAAACCCAAGAAAGAGAAGCCGAAGTGGATGCCATAGGAGATGAAAAAGAAATGAAAGACTATAAAGGGATTTTATCAGCAGTTATTGTTTTAGTATTTGCAGTAGGATTAATGGGTATACTAGGACTAATCGTAGTAGACGAATTTATGGTGGCGAACGAAAACGGTGGCGAACTAGACAGTAACATTATCGAACTATTACAAATGAGTATCACAGGTATCATTGGCTTAGTTGCTGGTTATGTCGGTGGTAAAAACTAAAAGGAAACTATGAGAACAAAAATAAGAATGCAATCATCAGAGTCAGCACATTTTTATACACGACATAAGAATACACGACTACATCCAGAAAAGATGAAGTTGAATATGTTTGACCCAACAGTAAGAAAGCACGTAGTGTACAACGAGAAAAAGATTAAGAAATGACCATTAAGTTGTTCATTATGATGTATACTGTTTGTGGGTTTGCAGTGGGATTATCACTAGGCATATTGTTAACACTATTCGTGATGGAAAGGAGAAAATAATGGAATACAATACAGACATTACTGAAGTTGAGATTACTTGTACAAACAATGGTAACGTTGTTACTGCGGAAATAGATAACTTCAGATTTGAAGATTCACTAGATGCATTTATCGCCACTAATAAAATTCATATGAAGTGGAACGGTAGTGTATATGTGGGCAATGCATTTGGCATGGAATTTACAACGAAAGGTAAGTAATGAAAAAGAACCTATCCCCTGAAACTGCGGTTCATAGTTTTTGTCCAACACAAATTCGAAGAACACTTGATAAGATTCTCATAAAGAATAAAGGTTCTCAAACAGAGTTAGATGACTATCATAATAACTGGTTAAACTGGACATCAAGATTCAATGGAGTAGATAAGTTTTCTGACTGGGCAGTGTGTAATGGTATACATGATGCACTAGTTACACAAATTGCTTATAGGTCAAAGACTGTTAATAAATTTTATTACTTTGAAGATGATTATAAGTTTTACTCTGCATTATTGTCTCCATATACCTCTGAGTGTATCCACCATACGGACCTAGAGACGATAGAAGAAAATAGTTACATTATCGTTAGTCAACCTAACCACACAGGTAGTATTTCAACTTGGTTTCCCGAACTAAAAAAGCAATGTGAAAAGACAAATAGTAAGATATTTTTAGACTGTGCATTCTATGGAACGTCTTTAGAAACGATGTCAGTTTATGAACCAGTAATTGATTGTGTTGCGTTCAGTCTTAGCAAAAACTTTTTACTTGCAGGCATACGAGCAGGAGTAATATTCGGAAATGACCTATCGCCTGTACTGACTATCCCTATAAGCAAACTGTTTAGTTACAACTATTATAATATAAATGCGGTAACAGTTGGTAATGCGATTCTTTCAGAGTTTGGACCATTATATATAACAGCACCAGCAAAGATGTTACAAGAAGAATATGTTAATGCACATCCTGATTACACAGCATTAGAGATATGGATGTGGGTAGCAGACGAACACGGAAACAAAATTTGTATAACGGACGAAATACAAGACGGTATACAATCAATATTAGATAAGGAAGAAAAAGATGGACAACGTAAGTAAAATAGACATAGACATTGATTACGATAGACTTCGAAAGGAGATGTATGATTTGAACGTTGACCAGTTTCTTATTAAGAACAATGGGCAGATGTCAATACAAACTATTCCTGGCACTCCTATAGAAGACCAACCAAAATCAGGTACACTTAGTCTTCAAGTAGATTGGGACAACCACGATTCTACTGACCCTAATTCAAAGCCAAAGATGCGTGATGTTATTTTAGAAGAGATAGATTTCACAGAGGTTTGTGATTTTCTAAAGGGAACATATACAGAAGAAGTTATTAATATCTTTAATGAAAAATACGGAGCAGTCCGTGGTAGATATATGATGATGAACTGGAAAACATGCCTAACATATCATAACGATAAAACACCCAGAATTCACCTACCATTAGTAGCGAATGAAGATTGTTTTATGATTATAGATGATAAGGTAGAAAAGTTACAAGAAGGAATTACGTATCACGTTGATACCACCAAAAAGCATACTGCCTTAAATGCCGGAAGACATTTAAGATTTCATATAGTGTTTTGTCTGCCGCTTTAAGCGGCAGAATCTGCCGCTTAATAAAGACGGCAGAAGTGAAAGTCAATTAGAACTTGACTTAGAATAAGTGGTCGTCACTATCAAGAATTATTTCTAAGCCTGATGGTTCAGTTCCCGAGGCAGAGGCAAGTATAGCATCTTTTTCGGCTTGGTTAGCATAAGCAACTGTTATTATCACGTTATTAGTGCCATCTTCGCTCAATTGCACCATATGTCTTGAGGAGTCAGTAAGGTCGAAGCCAGCATCAGTAAACATTTTCAGTTCGTTCGCTCTCCAGTCATCCAGTCCATTTTCAGTGAAGAATGCATCAACTGAATCATAGGTTTTATCTATACCCTTAAGAATAGTAGTTTCTTTTATCATAATTTAGTACTCCGGTGTTATGTTGTTATAGTAATTACTATACTTATTTATCTAATTTAGAACGGAAGGTCATCTTCCCATTCAGTTTCATCTCTTTCTTCGCCTGCTCTTAAATAGGTTTCAAAAGTTATATCAGGAGTATGTTGATTGCCTTGACTATACATTTGATTAAGTAAAACAAAATCATCAACGTATTTTTCTATATCAACTTTAGTATCTGAAAGATACTGGTCGTGTACTCTAGTTAAAAATAGAGCATCACAAAATTTATAGGTATCATCATATAGAGTTTTACCGCCAATTATAAATATATCTTTCGTATGATGGCTCCAATCTAATGACCTAAGAATGATTTCAATATCGTCTCGGGATGGGTCTAGCACTGCTTGACAACCAGGATAATCTTCTTTAGTATGTTTTGTACTTATTACGTAATTATGTCTGGATTGTAATGGTGCGTGTATACCAAGACTTTTCCAAGTTGTAGAGCCCATCACTACTACATTCTCTTCGGTCAATTGTTTAAACCATTCTAAGTCTTCTTTGATTTTTGGCCAGGGAAGGCCGTTTTTGTATCCAATACCGCCAAGTTCATCGACAGCGAGTATCATGTTAATCATTGTCAGTTAACGTATCATTGTTTCCATCTTCGAAGTCTTCTGGTGGTTCCATATAGCGGGTTAATTCATCTGGTAGAGAACTATCAAATGGAGGATTACCATGAATAATATCACCTTCAATAACATCATCATCAATATCATCATCAATATCAAAGTGGGCATCTAGAATTGTTTTTACATTAGTAGCAACATCTTCTTTAATCTTTGAAACGTTTATCTTTACTTGAACATCAGCAATCTTGTCGAATCTGTGTACAAGTTTTTCCCAGTTTAAATCATCAGCAAGTGGCAGAGGATGTAATAATTCATCACCTGACATTTCAATCTCTTGACCACTTGCTAATGTTACTAGTATTTTTTCTACGTACTCCGTTGGAATACTCATCGGAAATATTTCATCCATTAACTTATCAAAATCTGGGTCGTCCATCATTTCAGTAACCTCTCAAAAGTTAATGTTATAAAATTATTCCGTTGGTGCTGCCGCTTTGGCTCTTGCCGCCATTGCTTTCGCAGTAGTTCCCGCTGGTCTACCTCTACCTTTTTTGGCAGGTTTCTCAGCCTTCTCTGTAAGAGTTGGGTCGAACTTAACTGCTTCAGCACGTTTCTTTTCGGCTTCAGTTTCTAGCATTACTGCTTGAATCAATAAGTTTTGAGCAATCTTCTTATTATCGCCCTCTGCATCCATGTCGATTTGTTCTTGAACATTCTCAGTAAAAGTTTGTCCCATTTCTTCAGGAGTGTTAGTCCCTTTCCCACCAGTGATTTCATCCATCTGTACTAATAAATCAGCCAGAGGTAAACTAGTAACTGTGTTAGGTGTCATAACAATGGTATCTACTGGTACCTTTCTAAGTAGACCTTCGTTGTGTAATGTATCTAACATAACTAGACCATTCCAGAATACTTTGCGAGAAAGCACTTCGTATAACTCTTTAGCGGCTTGTCCTTCCCTAGACTCAACTGCCTTCATAAAATCTTCATGATACTTATCTGGCAATGAGTCACTGAATACTACTAATGCACTTTCTGGTTCATCGGGTAGTCGCATAAACACCACACTCAAACGAGTGCTGGTACCTTTGTGTTTACCTACGTGTTTAATAAAGGCAGCCATTATTCTGCTCCTTCAGGCGCAGGTGTTTCTGGTGTAACATCAACATCCGCACCACCTTTTGCATCGGCTGCCGCTTTTTGCGCCGCTTGAACATGGTCTACAAATTCCTTGACTTTATTTGCTACAGCACCAACTGATGATAACTCATTAGCCTGAAATGCTCCTCGCTTAGACGCTAAATCGATAATGTTATAAACATTAACGAGGTCGTTCACGGAAACACTTGGAGCCTGTGTTTGCTCAGGTGCCGCTGTTTCTTTTGTTTCTGACATAAAATTACTCCTTTGTCATTGTTAATTAATATTATATATAATATGAACTAATTTACTCAATTCACTAGTCTATTATATAACATCTAAACCCGAAAGTCAAGCACTTTTCATATATTTATTTCTGGATTCGTCTAGTTTTATGTATTTAAACCATATATCATGGTCTATATGTGCTGGATTTACACCAGTTACTAATTCGTAAAAGTCCGGTTCTGTTGGTTCTTTGTATGGTTTGATATGAGTGTGACTTGCTTTATCATTATTACATTTTCTACAGGCAGAAACAATATTTGTCCATTTGGTTTTACCACCTTTAGACCTAGGAATAACATGGTCTAAAGTTAAATCTTTATGACTAAACATTTGTTTACAATACTGGCATATATAGTTATCTCTTAGATAAACATTACTTCGATTGAATGATGTATTTGTCCTCTGCTTAACAAATTCTCGGACCATCATAACGCTAGGAACTGTCATTGTTACATTAGGACTATGAACCTGCCAATCCTCGTGCCATTCTAGGACATTAATTCTATCTAACCACACAAGTTTAATGCTCTCTTGCCATGTGAGGGTTGATAATGGTGCGACACTCAATGGGTTGCCGTCTGCATTAAGGAGGAGGGTATCTCTCATGGATAATATTTATCTAATATCCAGATGTCAAAAACCCCACCGACTAGAGTGGGGTTTGAGAACTATGAACTGTTTTAATTTTATTGAAGTTTTGCTAGTCCAAAATCTCTTTCATAAGTTTTTGATACATCAATATCATTAAGGGTATTGTGAAATCTATATCCACGTGACTTGAGAATTTCTTTACATAAAGACCATTCATTTACTTTATATCCTACACAAATTGAGTAGTCTATAGGTTCATCAATATTTTTATATGTCATACCAGACGGAGCATACCACCAACCTTTATCATCAAATCCAGATTGATAAAGGTCAAACTCTGGACCATATTCTGAAGTTGCGAATACTGGTGAAGTTAAAATTGTTAATAGAAAAATAGTAATTAGTTTTTTCATATATCAGCCAATGCCATTATCATATTGTCGTACGTTAATGGACCTAAATGAACTGGCTCATTCAACATCAATGGCTTATCAGGTGTCATTGGTATCATTGCGGCTTGCATCTCAAGTATCTTCGCATCTAACGTGGCACAGCCACCGAGAGACCCGAATATAACGAACAAAAATAGACCTATTATTACTGTTTTCATATATATCTCCTTATGATTGATTATAATATTTGATTTATGCTACTGAACTTAGCAATCTTTTAAAAAATCCATCAGAAGAATCACGTCTTGATTCTTTCTCTAAGTCTTTCATCTCGTCTTCTAATTTTACTTCATCAGCCTTAGATTGCTTGTTTACATTCTTAATAGTTTCTTCAGGTGGTATCATTAAGAAAATAAATTCTTGGTCAAAAAATCCATCCGAACGAGATTTATCATGCTCTTCTGTTAAAAAATCGTCCCACAAATAATATTTCTTATTTCCTTGAGCAAAGTTTACTAATTCTTTAGTTGGATAATTCGGCATAACATTAGGAAACTTATCATAGTAATCACTTTTAATTTTATCTCTCAGTTCGTTTAGTCCATCTTTGCTAAATGAAAGGTCTTTCTTCTCAGGATTATCTCTGTATATCTTTAGTTGTTTAATACCAACTCTGAGACTTTTAGCCTCTAGATTAGTTTTCAAATAATTATGTATCCATAATTTTCTTTCTCTTTCTGTATCTATACAACGTTTAATCAGTTGTGATAATTCTTCTTTTGCATTCTCTGATAACTGTTTACCTTCAACAACATCTATAAGTTTAGAATATGGACATACATAATCTTTAAATATCTCTCTATTATTATCTAATAATTCAATCATCACATTTGGATTAGTATTTAATATACTGGTAAAATCCCAACGACCGAAGTCTCCTTCATCTGATTGATGCCATGGGTCATGAGCAACACCACTTTCTCCATACCATCTTTCAGTGTGTTCACAATCCTTATCAGGTCCTATTCCATCGATTGCAATTTCGCCATCTACTATATCAATATCAATATCAAACCCAGTACTATATGACCCATAGTCTACAAAGGCATCTCTTGCCCAAGGATTATAACCTGGCTTCCAAAATAAATCATATTTCTCATATATTTTAACCAAATCAGATATAACAGTATCAAATTTTTCCATTACGCCGCTCTCTTTCTAAATAATCTCGCTATAAAATTTCTCTTTTCAACTTTAGTTTCAGTAAGTTCCTCTGCAACATCTACAACAGAAGTATATCTATCTTGTTTATAATCCCGAATTGCAAATGTATCTACATCACGAAACCAAGTAACCCAAGTGAAGTCCTTATCATTCTTGTACTTGTATTTCTTCTCATACTTCAATTTGTCTTCATGTCCATCTAGTTCATTGCGGTCAATTGTATCATATTGTCCAAACGTTTTGACATACTTCGTTCTTAGTTTGTCTGGATTGTTCTCTAACAAAGTAATATTCTCTTGTAAAAATGAATAACGACTATTTCTTTCTTTAACCTTTCTTTCCATGAAAGTATCAATTTCTACTGCCATATCCATTACTCTGAAATCTTGACAAGAAACGATTTTTCTAAAGATATCTCTAGGCGAACTGTATTGCTCAAAGAAATGCCAATGCTTTATAATGATAGCATCCATAATCATTTTCGTTGGACCAGTAGAATTATTTGTTGCCAACCAAAGTCCATACTTTTCGTATGCTTCAATCCAATCTTCTACAACTAGACAAACAGTCTCGCCAAATTGATAAGATTTACCATTTGACCAAAATCCAGTTAAAGCATCAGTAAAATCAGAAGCAGACATTTTAAGACCTTCCTGAACTTCATCTGTACCAGTTTTTCTAGTACCACCACCTGTAGGCAACTTCTTGTAGTTGCCAATAATAATTCTATCTTTAATGTCTTCAACACCCATTTCAATTACTTTACCAACTGTCCATATTTTTCTAAACATATTAGTAAAGTTGCAATCTTTTGAAATTCCTTCAGGCTCAAATCCAATCATAATAATTGGATGAATCTTTATAGACCCATCACCAATTCGTGTTCCTCTGTTTAGGTCTTGATATATTCGAAGTGGAGACCACACTGGGTCAACAAACATCGTACTATCTACCCAACCATTCTTAGGACTCCATCCTTCACCCAACAACTGACAATGAATTAAGAAACTATCTTCATGTTTTGATGGTATCCTTTCAATTTCTCTGATAAGAGGAGTAGTATTCTTTGCTTTTGTATCTGCAACAAATACTTTAGCCTTTGATAATCTTGCAAACACTTCATTATCTACTTTCTTATGCTTTAATGTAGGTACTAGTATATGTTCCAGATATCTTCCAAATTCAGCACACCTATCAATTTTGTTCAATGTACATTTCGTATGATGATATTCTAGATTATCTATTCTGAATTGAATTAATCCATCAGCAGATAAAACCCAATGTAATGGTACAGGCGTGTCATACCCATCTATTTCTATCATTGGATTTCTACCATCTCCGATAAGAACACCTACGATTGAAGGCAAGTTAGTCTTGTCATATGCCATATATACAATGTTAGTTTGTCTTTTATATCCAAGGTCAACTGCTTTCTTTTCAGTTAGTGATTTTATCTTATAATCACACCAATCAGGATTATTCATACTCCATTTTGCCCCACCACCTGTAGTCTTTCTAGCAACTCTGATATTAGCACTAGTCATAAATCTAATAGTAACAGGAATACTCCTATCATCAAGGGGTGCAGTCCAAGGAGCACCTTCTGGTAAAACTGTGTGATGTACTTCGTCAATATGAGAGAAGTATATAGATTTGTCTAAGTCTGATAACAATTTTGCCATTCTACCATAACTGTGAATAGTAGTATGTATCCATAGATTTTTCTTATCAGCATTTTCTTTAACATATCTAATAAATTCTATCGGATTAGTTATAACTTTTACTCCACTGCCTTGTAACACTTTCAGTTCTTGTTCGTCTGTTGTCCCTTTTACAATATCAGTTGCAAAGATAAGATGATTATTGTCATTTCCAAGAGCAAGGTCATGTTCTACATTAAGAAGAACGTTACCTTTCAATACTACTATTCTAGGATTAACTACTGTATTGATTTGAAATCCTTTAGAAGAGTAATCCCATGCAGGATTAAAAGTCATATCATATGCTAGTCTAGGAAAAGAACCTTTTCCTGTAGCGGCTGGCCAATGTTGAAAGATACGTAATGGTGCTATTCCCAGGCCAGGATTACCGTGTTGAAACTTTTGAAATCTCGTATCATTATCTTCTAGTGACTCAGTAAAAAATGAGTCTCTCGGTGTCATTGCTCTATATACTGCAAACATTCCATCAGTTTTACGAATATCATTGATAATTTTCAGTCCTATTTCAATAACATCATCGATTGAATTATCACCCACATACCACTCGGACAAATGGTTCTCTACCTCATACCACATGCCCATATCTTTCATTTTTGAGTGGATTTTTCCCTTTTCTAAAAGTACTAAATCAGATAATGTATGACAAAAATCACTTACATCTTCAACTCTAAGAATTTCAAATGGTTCATCTGACAGTCCAGCAGTTCTGAACTGTTCTTTAATTCGTTTTTCGGCTACATCAAATGCACTATATCCCATTCTTCGTGCAGAACCGTTCTTTACACGATTAACACCTTTACGAAGAGGAGTTGTATACCAATAAACTACAGAAAAGTATTCTTCTTTAATTTCTGGTTGTTTTTTGCTTAATAATGACATAAATATATCCTCTTATGATTGGCTATAGTAGGCGTGTTCACCGAAAGGTGGAACAATTTGGTCAGTACCGTGAATGACAAATAAACTATCACAATAACTTTCATCACCCCAGGAATCCCAAGGCAAACCGTCAGTGAACATAATAAACTTATCAGGAGTAATATCGTTTTCCTTCATAAAGTTATAGTTACAATCAAAGTCAGTACCACCACCACCGACAATCTCATATTCTTTGAGTTCATCAGCATTGTATGGGTCAAACTCTTTATAACCTTCTTTGTTTACTTCGGTATCAAATGTCCAAATTCTAATCTTAAAATCTTGAAACTGTTGCATAATTCCGTGAACTTCACCAAGAAATTCTTCAATCATTGAAGATGAAATAGAACCTGAAACATCAAGGGCAATTGCAACATCAATCTTATCTTCGTTCTTCGAACCAGGAAGATAAACTCCCATTGATTGTGATTTACGAGATTGTCTCATAAATGTGAAATCACTTTTCAAAAGACTTTGAATTGAAATGTTAAGAAGTTCTCTCCAATCCATTTTAGGATTAGTCATACCACTTATAATTCTTTTGATATCACCAGGAAGAGTTCCTGCATCAGTTGATTGAGCCGCTTGTAATACTGCCTGTTTCATCTGGTCTTTAATCTCTTTTGCTTCTTGCTTAGAAACTTTGATAGGAGACTTTCTACCTGTAGGGTCGTCACCTTCAGCATCTTTGCCATCAGGACCAAACATATGGACGTCTAATGTTTCTTTACTATCAGCCTCACCTGTTTGTTTTAGGTGTTCATAAATTTCTTCGGTATAACTTCTGTAATATTTTCTATCATGTAATGCTTGTTTCGGCATAACACCAACATTTGACTCAACTAATGCCTGGTTAACTTTATAGTCAGCCGCAATGTTCCAAAGTTTCATATCACGTGAATCTTCTTCCATGTCCATCAATCTACCGAACTCACCACAATGTTCATAAACACAATGCATAACTTCGTGACCAACGACAAAATCAATTTCTTCAGGAGTTAAAGTTCTAAAGAAATCTGAATTGTAATAAAAATGTCTACCGTCAGTTGCGGCAGTAGGGCACCATTCTGCCTCAACCATTTTAAGTCTTGTAGCAAGTGTACCAAAAAATGGATGTCTTATAAGAAGTCTAACACGACTACTTACAATCATCTCTTTAACTTCGGCATCTGTATAATCGAAAACTACTGGTGCAGGAAGAGTATCATCTATCTCAACACCGTTAGCCGCCAAAACATCATCTAATGCTTTGTCTAATTCTTGTTCATTTGTAACAGTTGACATATTTTATCCTTTATTTAAAGCAGACTTTCATATGCATTATCATTCACATAAGAAATAGTTTCACCACATTCGTTCAACTTTTCTAGTTCAACTTCATTAAGTGGACTACCATCTAACTTGTCTGCACTTAGAACAAATGCATCACAGAAATCTGGATAGTCGGTCATATCGACACCATCTAATACTATGTTTGTTACATTTTTTATATTTATTTTCATAGTTTACTCCTTTTTGATTTGAGTTCTTTAAGTTTTTCAGCCAATTTGGCAGTCTCATTTAATGCCTTAACGACATCTTTGGGACTATTTTTTAAACTGTTAAACATATGAACTCCTTTTATTATTTAATATACTTATATTATACTACAGAATTCGGATTTGTCAATTTTTTAAGCAAATTTAACGTAATTTACCCTAGTTTCATTGACACTATCATCTTTCCAAGCAGTACCTAAGTTTTTTACCTTGCAAGAAATCTTAATATTCTTCTTACTATTCGCAATATCTTCGTTTGAAGTGAAGAAACTTAGTCTATGATTATCAGTTGTGATAGCACTAACCATGTAACCAGAACCACCATATTGTGTAGTTGCTATATACTTTGTTCTAAGTATTTCAATTTCAGTATCTATCTTTTCACCAATCTTTGCTAGATGCCCAGATTGATTACTTCGGTCGTTAAGTTCATCTTTTTTTGTATTGGTTGAGTAATAAGTAGGAATATATGCGGCAATTCCCATTACGTGACTACTCATTGAGTTATCATCAGCAAGAAATTTAGCAATTCCACTTTCGAATTCAGTTAAATCATCAGCAAGAATCTTGTAAGCAAACTTATCCTCAAGATATTCCATCATCTCTTTTGCTTCTTGGTATGTTTTATTTGTAATCAAATGGCGATAGTTAGTTAGAATACCTATAAGTATTTCTTTATTACTAAATGCCGTCTTTTTAAATTCACCTTCATCAATATCATACGTACCTGCAGATTTTACATAGGTATCATTGAATTTGTTAGCAACTATTGATGCACTTAATATCTCAGTTTTAGTAAAAGAATATGTACTATCCAAATCCTGCATATCTTGTAGCGTTTTAGCAGACTCGGTAAAATTGTATTTACCAAAATACATGACCACTTTAGAGTCATTAAAATCTATATATTTGTGTGGTTTTGAAGTGTCTATCATATTCGTTACTCTTTTAATTGATTATGATATAATTATAACACGAAAGTCAATCCTGTCAAGTTTTTGAGAGTAAAATACTCGCATTTGAGCCACCAAATCCAAAACTATTACATAGAACTGAATTTACCATATAGTTCTTGGCAGTTGGCGTATACTTTATGTCGTAATTGTTTTCTAAATGCTCTATATTTAAAGATGGAGTTATAATCCCATGTTTTAGCGAAAGTACACTTAAAGCAGTCTCAATAGCCCCGGCAGCCCCCATTAAGTGCCCAATTTGCGACTTATTTGCTGTAACCCATACATCTTGTAGTCCCAACCTATTAAGTGCGTCTATTTCAATATAATCGCCCATAGGAGTAGATGTTGCATGGGCATTGATTAAGTCAGGAATACGACCTTTTAGTGTATCTCGCATACATTTCTCTATCATTGTGCCGTCAGGATGAGGAGCAACAACTTGATATGCATCGTTGTTCATTGCATAACCAGATATCTCAGCAAGTGTGTCTGATGTCTTAGTATTCGATAATAGGAACATTGCCCCACCCTCACTGAGAACTAGTCCATCTCTTTTTGTATCCCAAGGTCTACTTGCCTTATGTGGTGTGTTATTGTACTTGGTAGACAAGGCTCGTAGTTTTCCAAACTGTTTATATGCAATTGGAGACATAGAATCGTCAAATGCACCAGCAATTATATTATCTGCTTGTCCAGTTTCTATTAACATACAACCCATAATGATACTATATATTCCTGTAGAACATGCACTAGTAGTCATAGTACTAGGCCCAGTAAATCCGTATTGAATGTTGATATTATTAGATATCATGTTTGGTGTAAAAGTAAAAGCATTATCTATATCATTCTCATTAGCCCTTATACTTTCGAGGTATGTACTTAATGAAGATGAAACTATTACACCAGTTCTTTCTTTGTCTAACTCTTTACCATCTAATAGTTCCTGTGCTGATGCTAATGCCCATTGCATATACTGTGGCATCTTTTCACGGTCTCTTTCAGATATACTAGAATACTCTTCGGCATCGAATTTCACTTCACCACCAACTTTAGACCTAGTATATTTGTCCCATGGAAACTTTGTAGGGTTGCCATAACATACTTTATTATCTGTTATGCCTTTCCAGGTTTCTTCTAAGTTACCAAAGGGAGTTAATCCACTGATTGCGTTAATGTATACTGTCATTTTTTAAATTTAATCTTTTCACCTGTTGCAAAATCTCTAACATTCACTCGCCAAATATCTTGTGTTGTATTGTAACTACTGGCATCTTTCTTAATCAATGTCATATTATCAGATTCAGTATTTGGTCTGCGTGTACGTCCGTGTGTATGAACCTTGTGCATCACTCCACCATTATCAACCTCTGGCGAATTAGAAGTTGCGATAATTTCAGTCGCTCCTTTTGTTAATGCCCAGTCAACTTGTGCTGGCATAATTGCTCTAAAACAAAAGTTGTGTTGCATTTTTCTAAGAGATAACTTCTCACTTGCCATTCCACGATATGCTTTGAGTGTAGCCATTCGATACATTATTCTATAGCAATCTTGGTGAAAATGTGGATAATAATGTGAGCCGCTAATAGCAATGATTTTATCATCATGATACACCATATGCCATTGTTCTAAGTCACCCCATTTGCCAAACTTCATTGCTTTCAGACTGGAGTTATTTTCAATACCTTCAACCGCACAGGCTTCACAAAATGCTTGAACATCGCCTAGTATAGTAGGAGTATATTCAACTAATTTGAATTCTAAATTGTCAGCACCTGTCCATGTTTCTAAAACATTCATTTTGCCTTTTTGACTTTTGCGTATTTTTTGAGATTCTCCTGAAGAACCTCATCATGTGACTTACCACCAAAGAGTACTTTCTTATGCCACTCATAGGCATTTGGTGCATTCACACCATTTCGTTTGCTTGATGTTCGAAGCCAAGTAAATTTTTCGTTTGCTTGTTCCATTAGTTCTGGTTTTGTGTTTAGTTTAATATCATCATCAAACTTATTCATAGCAACCGCCATCATCGCCCACATAAAGTCTGGAACTCCTGATTCAGCGTTGTTGCCAGGAACTCTATATTCTCTCCAACATGCTTCTTTATGTTTCATGTCAATACCAAGTTGTTTCTTTTTAGCCCAGAATGGAGTATCTTCTCTGTCTGATAATGTATAGTGAAATAGAATAAATCGTTTAATTGTTTCGACTAACCAATCTATGTTCTTGTTGTATGCATGAATTGAACCTCTACCAATAATTTCATCTTTTTCTTCTGAACGAGCAATTAAATTACTACATAATTGGAATCCTGCTTGAGCAATACCAAGAATATTTGCTTCCATTGGTTCAATCATAGAACCTGTCATGCCAATTGATACAACATTTTTATTCCATTGAGTTTTATATTTACCTGCATCCCAGGACATATGTGCTGGCTCTTGGATAAATTCGTAACCTTCCCAATACTTTTTATATTTCGCTATTGCGTCTTCTTTGGATATCTCGCTACTATCAAATATATATCCAGACCCCATTCTATTATACAATGGAATAACAAATAACCATCCCTCGTCCATTGCGTTACTCATAGTGTACGGACGAAATTCTTCTTTTACATTCTTATATTTTATTGGTGCAACAACTATATCTGTGGCTGTTATCTCTGGAAAAGGTATCCAAGGTATATCCATTGTTTTTGTTAGTACTCTATAGAATCCAGTACAATCAAGGAATAAATCACCTGTAATTTCTTCACCGTCTTCGGTAACAATTGAGGTAATATAACCATCATCATCTTTATTAATATCAGTAACATGACCATGTAGGTGAGTAACACCGTGAGGTATTGCAACCTTGTCTCTGATTATTTCTGGAAATCTATTTGCGTCAACGTGATATGTAACACCTTGCCAAGTACCAACTAATAAATTATCATCCCAATCATATGGCGCCTTATTGTAATCCATGAGATATGTAGCCTCTTGCATATCTTCTGCTTGTTCCCAAGCATTCTTACGGCCATCACGTACTAACTGTAACCAATAATCATTCCATTTATCATCGACTCCAGGTTGTCCTTTAGAATTTCTAAATAGGTCTCCCTTTTCCATTGGATGATATAGACCTGATGTAATATTCTTTTCAGGTAATGCATAAGAGAACCCATAATATTGTTCGTCCCATCGTGAACACCAAAAATGATTAGTTGCGTGGTCACGTTTGCCTTCGATATTCCAACCAACAAATTTATTACCTAGTTTGTAAACAGAATTTGTATGAGTCATCCAATCTCTTTCTTCTAATCCAATCTCTTTCATCATGGTACCTAGTTGAGGCAATGTGCTTTCGCCTACGCCAATAGGTGGAATTTTATCACTTTCAATGATAGTTACTTTGATATTAGGATGTTTGACTGCCATCCAGGCCGCTGAGAACCAGCCACCTACACCGCCACCAACTACAACAATACTTTTAATTTTAGACTTCATTCAACTCTCCTTTTCGTAAAATATCTTTTACGATATGTCTTTTAATCTTTCCCATTGCATTTCGTGGCAAATCTTCCGTCACGACAATGACATCTTTGGGCAACTCGTAGTACATTAACTTTTTCTTTATGTGTTCTGTTATGTAGTATTTATTCATTCTTTTATCTGAACTTTTTATCACGGCGACTAGTTCGTTCTCACCAAGACCTCGTTCTCTATATGTAACACATACTTCGTCCACGCCCTCACATGTAAGGATGGCGTTCTCTACTGCTACTGGAGAGACATTGAAACTGTTTACGTTAATCAAGTCTTTCACTCGTGTCTTAAATATTAAATTGTTATGTTCTCTTTCAAATACATCACCAGTACACCAATATCCTTCGGCGTCAATGATTGTTGCTTCGCTATTTAAGTATCGTTTCGTTATCGCTGGACCTTTCAGCCACAATACACCATATCTATCTAATTTATGTTCATAAAATTCTGATACTGACAGTTGTAATTTCTGTTTAGTATCTGGTTCAATAAGATATGTGAGTGCAGGTACGTGTGTTTCTGTACACCCATAAAGATGTCTGACAAGTGGAACTCCTTTAGCAAACAATATCTCAATCACTTCATTAGAAATTGCAGTACTGCCAATGCTCAACTGTCGATAATGTGACATACTATAGTCTTTCCATTTGCGAACTTTTTGTAAAGCAAGTATCATTGCTGGAACTGTTGTACCGATAGTAGGCTTCCATTTGTTACACAATTCTATATATCGTCTTGGTTCAAACTTTTCAATAATTACAGTAGCACCTTTCATTAATCCTGGGAGTGTATATAAGTATAGTCCAGCAATCGTTGATGGTGGAAGTTGTGATAATATTACATCATCAGATGTTAACTCATGTGTTGCAATGCTATGTAAACACCCCAACATACAGCCAGCGGCTGTGTGAGTGACCGCAGATGGCGTACCATTTGTGCCACTTGTGAATAATACAGTATAGATAGCATTCAAGTCTTTAGAATATATTAGACCTTTCTCGTGTGGTTTTAGTGCTAATGCATCTTTCTCACTCATTATAATATGGTCTGGTTTACAGGCAGATGTAATATCAGTTAAGTAATCTTCTGGTAGATTAGCATGAGTCGGAATGAATGTTATGCCTAGAATATCACAAGCAAGTACCATTCTCACATAGTGATATTCTTTTTCACTTGCGAATAAAATACTTTCACCCGGTGTAATAGCAGTTGATAAGACGGCAGCCAGTTTTTCTATACTCTCAACAAGTTCAGAATAGGTATATTGCTTATCCTTACAGATAAGAGCAGTCTTGGACCCGTTTTCACGTGCCACGTTCTTGATTGTGTCAAATATCATATGTACCATTGTACCATAAAAAAAGAGGGAAGTCAATAGACATCCCTCTTTAAGAGTGGTTATTTTATTGAGATTTATGCGTTATGGGCCTCAATAATTAGTTTTCCATGCTTTTTGAAGAACTTCTCAATACAAGGAACTTTACGAGGCTCTAATGGAAGTTTGTAGACTTTAAGAGCAGTTCTACCACCCAATACTGTCATTTCAGTATCAAAGTTTTCCATCATAAAGTTGAAGAAGTTATCAGCCATCTTGTATAACTCGTCCATCTTGTTTTTGCCATTTCTATCAACAAAGTCCTTCAGTTCATAACATAGTGAAGTTGTTAATGAAAACATTGCTGAAATCTCTCTCGCCTCACTAGTAAGTGTAGTAACTGTACCATTTAAGATGTCAGCAGGAACAGGTAACTTCCCAGAAATGGCTCTGTGAGCCATAAACTTAGTAGCAACTCCGTCACCAACTGTACCAGCGATTAAGTCATGTAATCTACTTTGACTAATTTCTTCACCTTCTTTAGGTAACATTTCTGAAACAAAAGTCCAACTTCTTGGAGTAGCAAAGGCTCTTGAAGCCGTTCTAGGGTCAAAGTTAAATAAGTCCATCTTGTTAGATGTTAAGAAACCAACAACATCAGCATGAATTTTATTCTCTAATGCCCAAGTCTGCCAATCTTCAAAGTCAACACCCATTTCTAAGTGAACAAATCTGTTAGCAAGTGGTGAAGGCATTCTATAAGCAACACCTCTATCGCTCTCTCTGTTACCAGCCGCAACGATTAAAACATTGTCAGGCAGTACATAAGAACCTAAACGTCTATTCAGAATTAACTGATAAGCCGCGGCTTGAACTGATTGTGGTGCTTGGTTCATTTCGTCAAGGAATAAGATAACTGACTCATATTGGTCTGCTAATTCTTGACTAGGTAAATCTGAAGGAGTGGCCCATTCCATGGTACCATTCTTCTCATTAAAATATGGAATACCTCTTAAGTCAGTAGGTTCCATCAGAGCAAGACGTAGGTCAATCATAAAACCTGCACGTTCTTGTGTAATACTATCTACAATTTCTGATTTACCAACACCAGGAGGTCCCCAAATAAATACAGGTCGTTTACGATTAAATGCATAATTAAGTTCAGCCCTAATATCACTAGGTCTTACAACTCTAACATCTAAATCGTTTGTTGATACTTTATTTTTCATAATTATAACCCTCTCTCATTAAATATACTATTATTATACACCAGAACCGATATCTGTCAAGTTTTTAGAATATTCTTCACCTTCTTCAAACCTTAGATTAGTCTTATGTGCTAAATCATCAAAGATACCGATGTAATCTTCACCAATAACAGTGTCCCAACCATCAAGACACATGTCGGCATCAACAAAATTCCAGTTAACTTTGCCATCTGATAACCTATTATCAGAATCGTCTACTGCTTTATTGAATGCTCTTTCGAATTTTTTGAAATTTACTGACATATTTAACCTCTCTTTTATTAAACTATACTAGTATTATAGCATAAAAGCGGTTTTTGTCAAGTTTTTGAGGTATTATAAAATGTTTTATTTTGTACCCAGAGGTCGATATCTCCATCAATCATCAATAATTCTGCCGCGGCCACTTCTTCAAATAGAATTAGCCTCGATTTTCTTAGATAGTATGGGGTATGTAGATACTTATCAAGTGCAAGTATTTGATTACCTGTACCTATTGCATTTTGCCTATGTTGATGCATAGTGGCTGAAGTCAACTTCAGTTCTATATTATATGTTTTGAAATGTTTTTTGAGAGTATCTCGACCTAGTGCTGAAACTCTGAATTGACTTGGTAGAGTACTTATAAAGATATCACTGATAGTGATTTCTTTTCTGCCTGCGATTTTTCCAGTTGTATGTTTGTTAATATAATGTATTAACTCAGTCTTGTTCACTTTTACAACTCTAGTTTGTCACCCTTTGTAAGTACATACACTTCGAAATCGTCACATCTAAACAACTTGTTCAGTCGTTGTGCTAGATTGATTGCATGTCCGGGATTAGAAAACGATACTTTCTTGTATTTTGGTCCAGGGAAATTGACCAACGAGTTGAGGCTACGAAGATTTATCGCTTCTCCTTTATGAAACACGGAGTATACTGCTGTTGCTTTGAGTACTTGCTCACTACGATAAGTTTGATTATCTGTGTGTTCCAAGATTATCGTGGGTTTTGGTCTAGCCATAAGAGTATCCTAATTATTGGTTCTACTCTTATTTATCAAATCCAATCAATAATAGACGTATATAATGATTATTCTTGGTCAAAACCACCACCATCCAAAGTGGTTTTAATGTTGGTATTATCTTTTTTTAGTTCTAACAATAGTAAAGCAATGTCATTTTGAATATCAATTGCTTCTTTCATGGGAAGTGTTACCTTATGGTCACCTCTCAAATTTGCTCGTTTGATTGTTGCTAGTAAATTTTTTAAACTTTTATAATCCATCACGTTTGTTCGCTAATAATGTTTCTGATTGCATTTCTGATTTAGTTTTAAATGGTCCTATAAAATCACAAGTATCAAGTGTTTCTAGTTTGCCACCATAAAACCATCGCCAGTCACTTGGAAATCTTACTCCATAATATCCAGCGGCATATCTTACTTCACTTGTTTCAGTTTTAGTATAAGTTGGAATTTGTTTCCCTTTCAACTCTATTGTTTCTACATTATGTACTATGTGCTTAGATACATAACCATCAATCTCTGTCATAGAAGTATTCCAACCACCACGAGGTCCAACTTTATTTTCTTCAACAACTACAGGACTTTCTTTTGGTTCTAATATCTTCTCACCAAAACGAGTAGTAAGGTCAGACCTTGATACATGTTCACTACTAAGAGCATTCTCAATACCTTTGTGTACAGTCAATTCAAATTCATCAGAAGTACAAAATCGTATTGTTCCTATTTTAACACCTGAGTTCTCTAAAATCCAAAACTTATCTTTAACTATTTCTTTAGTGTATATCATATTTTTTAAGTATCTTCCATGTTTCTTTCCAATTCTTTACATGATGAACGTTACCACTGTCATAGGGACCATACTCAATCACTTGTGCAATTCCATAATCATTGCCACCAGGTTGTATATTGTCACCAAAGAATACTAATTCATCTTGGAATGTAAAATCTTTTAGTATCATTGCTTTGTCTTTACCTATTTCTATAATATCTAATCCAGTTTCGCCTGCGACTTGTGAAATTAAACCAAATTTCTTAGTAAATTTTTTGTTAAATTCATCAGAAATAATTTGTCTATCATTAGTTGCATTATCAAACTTAACATACTTCTTTCTTTGGGCCTTTGTTGCATTTCGACCAAGTATACTAAATTTTAACAATCCCGGTCTAGTATCAAAATGTAATCCAGTTTTGGGCTCCCACTTACTACTAATCGATTTCTTCAATAAGAAAGCATATGCATCACGTGGCAATTCTAAATTTCTAGTATTGAATACACATACACCTTTTTTATGTTTAGTATTGCCTGATGAATTATATACTGCGTTTACTTTTGCGTATAGAGTTTCACCAATCTGTTCTTCTGTTTTGTATCTATCACTTCCTGTGACTAAGTATACGTTGTTCCCTTTGTTAAACTCTAAGAACCACTTTAGAAATTTTTCATCAATCTTACCTCTACTTGGAGTAAGAGTGCCGTCTACATCAAATATATAATTTTTCATTTACTTACCGCCAAAACAATATAACCATTCCATAAACGAATGTTATAACTGTAAATACTAATAATGATTCTAGTAATGAAGTCTGCTTTCTCTTTCTCATTGAGCAGGATATGGATTGTTAAGTATTGATGCCAGTTCATCAGGTGACTTGGCAAGATTTTGTAAATCATGTATGCCGCAAAACTTTAGAAAATTCATACCAACACCAGTCTTACTTTTTGGTATACTATTTTCTGCAATAGTTTCAATAAACTTTACTTTTAAGTCCATTGGTTGTGCAGTTAAGTCTACTAGTTTAACATTGCGTTCATAATCATCACGTACTGTATGCTCTACCCCATTATGGTCAGTCCAGCGTTGTAACATGAAGTTATTCCAGTTGAAACCATTTACTTCTCTATCTGCAAATGCTTCCATCATACCTATTTTATTCTTAGTACCTTTCTTACGACAACCAGGATATGCACTAAAGATATTATCTGATGTATCACCACGGACACACTTCTCAAACAATGCCCACTCTGGGTCTACCTTTTCTTTAATTTCACCAGTCTTCTTCTCTTTTATAGGAGTCATGTTCTTATCATCTTTAAAGAAACCATCTTTAGTAATGATACGATTCTGAACACCATCATACATGGTTACGTTGTCTGTAATTAATTGAAAGTAGTCACTATCACTTGATACGATAATATGATTATCATTTGGATGTGCCGCAATAAACAAAGCAATCATATCATCTGCTTCGGCTTCGGGATTTTGTAACATAGTTACATTTGTCTTATCATTTAAGAAGTTTACCATATCATCATATGATTGAAACATGATTTGGTCTTCTTCTTGTTCTCTGGTACTCTTTGCCATACGGGCAACTTGTCTGTTCTTCTTATATGGTTCATAGAAGTCTTTACGCCAACTGCGACCCTCTAAGCAAAATACCGCATGGTCGGCATTGAATTTGTTGTAACATAGTTTTACACTACTAAGCATAATATGATATGCCATACCAATTTTCATATCAATAGTGGCTCCTCTCATTGCTACATGTTTGGACCTGTGATACATGTTGAATGAATCTACTAAGATAAATGTACTCATGTGTTCCCCATTAATGAATAAGTTATTACTATTATAACACGATTAAAGACAAAGGTCAAATTTAAGAATATTCAGTGCCGTCTTCAGTTTTGATTTTGCTGATGATTAGACCTTCTTTGCTATCAGTCATTACACTTTTTCTGACACCCTCTTCATCTTCTAAATCGTTTAGTACAATGTTTTTACATAAATCACTAAACCAATTATCAACGATTTGGTCTTGTTCTAGTCCATCATATCCAGCCTTTGCTAAGTATTCTACAAAGTGGTCATTGAAATCTAATTCAAAGAAACCTTGACCAGGTTTGTTCTCGTCTAGTTCCATGCCAACAACTCGAACATACTCTTCACCGTTGTGAGTTGCCATGTTCTTATCGTGTGTATGCTGGTCTATGTGACCATACTTGAAATTAATCTTTTCAAGTGCAATAGCCTGTTCTTTTTCATTTGCGATTTTTCTTGCAATCGCTCGTTCTTTTTCTTCTGGTGTACCAAACCAAGTAGTTGGGTTTAGTGTTTTACTCATTGTATCTCCTTTTCATATTCAGTGAAGTCGTAGTCTTTATCTCTCCAAACTTCGTTATCATTGTTATCTAAAATTTTAATCCATTCGATGTCAAAGTCTCCTAATCCAACTGGCGTTTCAATTTCAGGTTCATGGTCGACTGCGTTCTCACCCAAATCGTCCATTAAATCATCTAAACTTTCGGCAGTATTTCCTTCTCGTACAAAGAATCTCTTTTCAGCATCATAATAATTTACTTCCCATAGAACTGTAAAATTTTGTATGTCGTTAGGTACTACCATCCTATCTTCTCCCACGGCACATCTTTATTGCCAAAATGTCCGTATACACAATTTTCACTATATTGATGGAAGTTGAATAAATCAAACCTATCAATAATACCCTTTGGTGTTAAATCAATATTATCAGCAATATACTTTTGAATTGTACGATTATGTCCATTACTGTCTACATAGATACTTGTTGGTTCTTTAACACCGATTGCATAACTCAATTGAATTTGACACCAATCTGCCATATCATCTGCTACTACATTCTTTGCAATCCAACGTGCCATGTAAGCGGCACTTCTGTCTACTTTTGTAGGGTCTTTTCCTGAGAAAGCACCACCACCGTGAGGAGCATAACCACCATATGTATCAACAATAATCTTTCTACCAGTTAAACCAGCATCTCCATCTGGACCACCAATGACAAACCTGCCTGTAGGATTAATATGCCATGTAGTGTTTCCATCAATCAAATCTCCCATTACATTATTAACTGCCTCACCAACTACACTTTTAAGAAGTTGTTCAGAACCCTCGGTATGCTGTGTACTTACAACAATCTGGTCAGCACGTTTTACTTTACCACCTTCATATTGTAAACTTACTTGTGATTTCGCATCTGGTAATAGAAATTTATAAGCAGTGTTTCGTTTCTCTTTGAGGTCTTTAAGTATCTCGTGTGCGTAATATATAGGTGCTGGTAGCATTGCTTCGTTGTCATTACACGCATAACCAAACATTAATCCTTGGTCTCCTGCACCAAAACTATCAGTTCCTAGACCAATATCACTTGATTGTGAATGAATTTCATTGTAGATTTTTAGTCTTTCCCAATGAAAGCCATCTTGTTCATAGCCAATATCTTTAACTTTATTACGAATGATATCATCTACCTCATCTTTCGTTACGTTAAAGTTCTTTACTTCACCTGCTAACGTTACCATGTTAGTAGTTACAAGTGTTTCGACTGCAACCCGTGTGGTTTCATCACCTGCCTTAAGTCCTGCGTCAACTAACGCATCACTAATCTGGTCTGCAACCTTATCTGGGTGTCCATCACTGACACTTTCGCTTGTAAAAATAAAATTATTCATATATTATTAACATCCTAATTAAAAGTTTATAGATTATCTACTATTATATCAAATAATAGGGCAAAGGTCAAGTGGTTTCTTCTACTGTTCTTGTAATATTGAGTACACATCGTACCCAGAATCACGTAATTTAGCACCACCACCCAAGAACTCAAGTTCCATTATACTTAGTATACATGAAACTTCGGCTTCACATCTCTCTATCAATTCAATGACAGCCTCAAGTGTTCCGCCCGTTGCTACAACATCGTCTACGACTAATACTTGGTCACCTTTTTGTATTGCATCCACTTGTAAGTGCAACTCGTCAGTTCCGTATTCTAGTTCATATTCAGTAAATATTGTTTCACCTGGTAGTTTACCTTTCTTTCTAGCCATTGAGAATGGTATACCAGTTTGTGAACTTAAAGCACCTGCCATGGGAAACCCACGGGCATCTAATCCAACGATTTTGTCAAATTTTATCTTACCTTTTGCTAAAAGATAATCATTAAACAATGACATCACATCTTGTAAGCCTCGAGGTGCATTAAATACACTTGCCATATCCTGATAGAGTACCCCAGGCCTAGGATGGTCTGGTATTACCCTTATCAGATTTTGTATTGTTTTTGGTGTTGGTTTTAGTATGCTCACTAGCCACTCACTTCTAGTTCATCTTCTAAGTGTGCAATTTGCTCTTTTATATGTAGTTTTTTCAATTTCAATTTAGAAACAACATTATCTTCTGTATGCATCTTAAATGCAGTAATTATTCCTTCATCTAAATCTCTGTGTTGCTTTTTTAAATAGATTAGGCGTGTGCGTTTCTTTTCTATATTGTTTTTTGCCATTTCGCTTCTCCTATGTTATTTTTTCCCAGCCGTTTTGACCTCCTCGGTTGGGATTACCATGTAGGGACCTTTGTTGTAAGCAGGCATAATTGGGTAAGATTGACTAATCTTTAGTTTTTCTTTTGTAAATTCCCAACTATCGTTACGGTTGACCATCGTTTTTCGTATAGAAGTACTTGATGGTACATGTTGAGTTTCTCTGACTTTGGGTGGCGTCCATTTCTTTTCCACACGAGTTTGGGTACTACTTACGTAATATCCTTGTATATAATCGATATATTCATCGAAACTCATTTGTGAATTATGCAAATACTGTTGTCTCTTTCGTAGGTTGAATGATTTCCAATCTACTCTTGCTTGTTGCTTTTGACGAACCGACAATAGTTTTCGTTTTTGCATAGATGTATTTATAATAAAAGTCAGACTTTTAGATAAATTAGTTTCCTGCTTTTGCTGGTAGAATATACTCGTACAACCCTAGACCACTATCAACTGCAATCATCATTGCACCTTGGTCTGAGATTTTCATATTCATTGTACTTGTATCACTAAGTCTAAGGATAGTTAGAACTGTTGACAGTGGAAAACTCCAACCAGTCTTTAGTTCACCTTCTACATTATTTGCAAATGGAAGTTCTACTTTGTCTGTTGAACTATCACCAATAAAGAACACTAGATTACCATCAACTGTTCTTGCAGTAAGCAATGGGTCAAAAGAACCTAGAATGCCAGCAAAATACTGTAAGTCTTTGATTGCTTTTTGTGTTGGCATAATTTCTACATTCCATGCCGCACCTCTGAACGTTGCAGTTTTAATTTGTGCATCTACTAAGTCTGAAACGATTACTCGATATGAACTATCAAATCCACCAGGCATTGAGAAGTTAAGTTCAGTAGTAACATCTACTCCATTTCTTGTTTCGGTGCCTACTTTAACATCCGCTTCAATTGGATTACCTTCTTTGTCTTCACCAGTATAACTAAGTAGTCCACTTAGAACACCTAGTCTTCCTAGACCAAACTTTCCTTCGAATTCAGGAACTGGCGTGTGTAATTTACCACTTAATACAACAGTACGGTCTTCGTCCATTGCATCAATCGTAGTTCCCTCTCCATCTGTCGTTACTTTAGCCGCTTGGATAATACCTAGCGAATGTGTGTGCTTCACAATATCTTTTAAAATATCACGCATTTTTGCTCCTTCTGATTAATATTAATTTATTATAACACAATTTAGAACCACTTGTCAACCTATAAATCGAATAGATTATCAAATGTTTCTGATGCATTTGCATCACTCATATCCCAATTTAGTACTCCAATTAGGTTATCTAACTTCTTATCAACAATAGTCTGCTCCATCAACTCGTGGTCGAATGGCAAATCTTGAAACCATTGAGGTATCTTTGTCGCATCAACTGGATATGCAACACTTTTTAACTTGAATGTGTTTGGTTTTAGTTTGCATATGATACACTTCATACCATCTACAATCTCTACTGCGTATCGGTCTTGATTGAGTTCTCGTAACATATTCCAATTAAGTGCCGCGGCAACATGTCCAGGTAAGTGAACTTTATCTCTTTTAGATTTATCACCACCATTATTCAAATCTCTTGCCATTGCCTTCTTAGCGGCGTTTACACGAGTCTTATAAGAAGTCAAATTATTCACACGAGTTTGAGAACCTTTCTCCCAACCAGGCTTTGCTCTAAACTCTTTCTTAAACTCTTTAACCATCTCAATAACATCTTCTTGTGTACCATCAGTTAACACAGTCAATAATACTTCACTTAAAAAGTTTTGCATATATGATGGAGTATCACTTCGTTTCAAATCAAGACCCATTGCTTTAATCTTACCAGGAGAACTATCAATATCTCTGCGAACTCCATCATCATCATAAATGAGCATTGCATATCTCTTTTTCTTAATGAATATTCCCATCGTTGCACAGTTCTCACGACCAGCAACAATAATCTCGCCTTCTTTTCTTGGAACATTAAAGAACGTTTTCATAAAATCTGGAAAACTTGCGTTGACTTGGTTGGCTACTTCATCATACAAAGACAACACTTTATCTTTATCCCATTCAATAGTTCCATCATCAATCTCTTGTTTGTATACAGGATACATTGAATAATAAATGGAGTCTGTATCACCATAGATAACCGCTGGACCTTTGTAATCGTACTCACCTGCAATAACTTCGTTCGTCTTAGCACCCATGTGTCGAGTAATACAACGACCTGTTAGAGTTGTACTCTGACCAATACGTTTATCATAGAAACGACATCCTTGATTCAAAATCGCACCATATAGTGAGTTCAAGTTAATCTTCTTAACTAACTGTCGCTTATCCCAGTGTGCGATTGCAACTGTATCACCCTCTTTAATGGCAAGTTTCTTGTTCTCTTGCATTACTTGTCGTTCTGCATACCAACGTTCTAATAAACTTGGAATGATACCTTGAACATCTTGTCTGAATATAGTACCGTTTGCAGTAACAGTCCAATTTAATCCACTGTTGAATATTAACTCGTATGCTTCTGCACCAGAAATCTTATTTGTTGTTTTGTTTTCTTCCCACGGCGAATCTTCAAGTACTAATGTAACTCTACTTGCCGCATCTTTTTCATTCATTACACGAAACTCTTCTGAACTAAACGTTTCGTCCCATGCTTGAGCGGCACCAAATGTCTTTGCACCAGTCTTTCTTCCTTCTGATATTCTATCACCAATCAACTTGTCCGTTAAGTCTGGTCGTAGTTGACCAACAATTGTTTCGGGAGACATATTCATCGCACGAATAACTGAAGGATAAAGAGAGTTGATATCAATACCTGCTACCCATCTCTGTAGTCCTGCTTTGGGAACTGCCACAAAAGCACCTGCGGCCTTTTGTAATTCTATATCCTGTAGTTCTTCGTCTGATAGTTCGACATCATCATCTGTCCAAGTTCTCGACTTTCTGTCAGGAACAACCATGCCACGTCTGTGTGCTTCGTTGATAATTGCTTGTTCTGTAACAGCAACTGCACCCATTGTTGTTTTGATGTTTACTGTGTTATCATGTGCAATCTCATTTGCCAGTTCGATAAATCTTAATTTCTTATCAATCTTGTCAAGTAGTGCAACGTCTTGTCTGTTGTACTCAACAAACTTGTAGAAGTCATTGTTATATAATTGGTCTAACGTACCTTCGTATGCGACCTTTTGTTCACCAACTTCATGTGCGCCAATCGTGTCAAGTGAATATGAATGCATTTCATGGTAAGTATACTTACGATATAGTTCTAAGTAATCTAGGTGAATTCTTCCGAACAAGTCAAACGTTTCTTGTTCTTTACCATACTTAACAATTTTTCGAGATTTTGGAACTAAGTCCCACAGACATAATTTTCGTGTATGTGATTTACTTAATACATTAGTGATTCGATTAACTGTATAGGGAATATCATAACCTTCAGAGTTCCAACCAGTTAACACATCGGCATCTTCAATAACATCTAAAAAGTCATTAAGCATGTCGCCTTCGTTCAGATATAGTTCTGTGTTCTCAAATTGGTCACATATACGTTGTGCTTCTATTAGACCTTCTCCAGACCTCATAGCCTTGGGTGGGATAACAAGAGTCACAAGCAAGTCTAACCATTGAAGATGGACAGAGATTGCTGTGATTGGCATGAATGGGTCACTTGGGTCAGCGAACCCTCGACTTGCATCGAAGTCTGTTTCGATATCGAAGAATGCTGTATTAAGGGTTGGCGACTCAAGACCGTTATAGTTTTCACTTAAACACTTGACCTCGGGCTTCATATCACTTTCGTAAAATGTTTTACCAACGTTTATCTTTCGTTCTTTGTGAAGGTCTTTGAGACGTTTACATTTGATTTGGCGAACTTTATCGCCGAAAATACTTGTATGGTCGCCACGTGGGTCTTTCACATAGAAAGTACGCCACGCTGGATAGTCATTGTAGACTCGTTTACCCTTAATTCGTTCTACAACATTAACAATATCTTTGTCTTTGTTGTAGAAAGCATCTACATAACTCAAAGAGTTCGACCAACAGTTTCTAGAATTGTTTCCATATCTTCGAAGTCAGCACGAGTTTCGACTAGTTTGGCTTTGTGTGCTACTGTGATTGCTTTGTTTAGAACCGCTGGTTTAACATCGATTTCTTCAGCAATTGCTCTAACTGTATCACGTAATCCACCTCTGAGGTCTTCACATTCTTGTAGAACTAGACAACCTTCATTCACTAGTTGAATGAGTTTTGCTTTTTCTTCTTCATTAATTGCGTCAATTGACATATACATCTCCTATAAGTTGGACAATAAAAAAGAGTGATTGCTCACTCTTTATATATTAACATAGGTGACTCTGAAAGTCAATAGATTATTTGTCTAATTCCTGTGATTTCTTTACTGCGTTTTCTACCATGTCATCTGCATATTGCTTGGATGCCGCTAGAGGATTACCTATTCCAGAACGGTCTAGGCTTTTGAGTGCTTGGTTTTTAACAAAACCACCAACTTTTTTACCGACAGCCTTCACTTTACCAACCATTGCACCTCTTTTCGCTTGTTTTATTTTAGCAGTATTAGCCGCGGCAGTCTTACCTGCGGCGCTTCCACCACCAGGTTGAATTTGAGTTGCTTTTGAACCAACTGCATTACCTCTACCTACTGCTGGTGCTGGTTTTTTTACACCTGATTTGTTTTTTTGTAATGGTACAGCAACTGGAGTTTTTACAGCCGCTTTAGCAGGCTTTCTTTTCATATTAACAATCATGTTTGCTTTTGAAGAACCGGGCTTATGCTTCTTACCATTTTGGTCTATTACAGCATCTGCACCAGTATAAGGTGCTTGTAGTTCTTCTAAT
>JACKQG010001166.1_pt1 | contig 36932 bp, 45 predicted proteins | sample 8237621 | NCBI WGS metagenome assembly JACKQG01 (sample SAMN15677084, study PRJNA649215) | marine metagenome | biome: marine; feature: Black Sea; material: saline water; isolation source: suspended particulate matter (SPM) from the Black Sea western gyre | collected 2013-06-09/2013-06-10 | depth... | reverse complement strand
TCATAGGAAATTTCATCCGAGACCGTAATTTATTATTGAATTAATAATTATCATTTGACTCGGTGTTGTTTGCAGGTTATTATATGATAGTTAAGTTGACGGGTAGTAAATTCCTCAAGGTCATCCGAATGAGCACGAAGAGGTTATATCTGATAATATTGATATTGGCGATAGGATGCCAGCATGCAGGCATTAGCGCAAACGATACGGTCTTTGCGGCGAGTGCAACGAGTGGAGCGCCTTCAAACGCTAAACCTGACGAGCAACTGGAACTCAATAAAAATTCCCTCCTCACAGATCCAAGCGAGCAAATACGCGTAAAAGCGGCAACTGTTATGCTGGATAGTGAAAATCCCGTATCCAGGAAGGTTCTGCTGGATGCGCTGAAAGATGCTAAAAACAGTCCCGCACGTATTGCTGTTTGCAAGGCATTTATTGAGGCCAGGTTGTCAAAGAAATTAATAAAGAATACGGACGATTTTATCTCGCCTTTGCTTGGCGTTTTTTCCACCGAGAATCCGGAAGAGTCCCAGTTGGCTGCAGAGGCAATGCTTATTTTTGGGTATGACAAAATTGGGCAATCTCTCGAAGATATAACCAAAGATGGTTCGAAGCCGGTCAAAATGAGAATAAATGCTATAACTGCCCTGAAACTTCGACCGGACAAGGGGGCAACTATCAGCCTTATAAGGTTGGTTGACGACTCAGACAAACAGGTATCTGCCGAGGCGGAAAAAGCCCTGCGCTCCCTGGGCATACCGGTCGGCGAAAGCCCATACGAACGCTGGCAAAACATCAATGAGCTTCGAGGTAAAAGCAGAGATGAATTCCTGCGAGACTGGCTTATTCGGCAGGAAACAGAGATGCGCAATTTGAGAAAAGAAATGGAATTATGGCAGAATAAATATTTATCGGCATTGACCAGAGAATACGACGGTATCATTGATGATGCTGTCAGAGGTAATTTTTTAAAGGAGCATTTGGGTAGTTCAGAAGCCAGAGTCAAATTGTTGGCACTGGATAAGGTTTATAAATGGCAATTTGCTTCCGGTAAGCCGAAATTGCCGGCGGAGCTGGAGCCGATTTTGTTAAAATTGATTTCAGATCCTGACAAAGACGTTAAGAAAAAGACTCTCGGCTTGAATATTTTAAGAAGAATGGATTCCGCGGGACCGCTTTTAGCTCAGCTTGAATCCGAGTCCGATGACGAGGTCAAGATAGAATTATTGGATGCGATTGGGGGAGCATGTTCCATTGCTCTTTCGTCTTCTCCTGCCAAGATTACACCGGAAATAAGAAAACAAGCACTGGGAGTTGCAGTGAAGTTTCTTTCTGAAGAGGATACAGGGAAAGCCCGCAAGGGCGCGGAAGTATTACGAAAGCTGCTTGAACCGAATGGATTAAAGGGGGAAGAGCTTGAGGGATATCTTGGTTTGTTTGTCGAAAGATATAACCAACAAAAGGAAAACCCCGATAGTGCGTTACGTAGAGAGTTGCTCAGCGCGATGGCGGACTTATGTAGTCCAAGGAGTGTCGGCAGGATCATGGCCGCTAAACTTTTTGAACCTTTATTTATCGAAGCTCTGAGCGACGGAACAGATTTTGTCCGGGAAACGGCAGTGGATGGTCTCATATATATCGAGAAAGTGGGCGCTCTTAAAAGATTGAGGACAGCAAAGTTTTTCGATGATCCCAGCGAGATACTAAGGAAAAAACTGATAGACGTTGCTGGAGAAGTTGGCGGCAAAGAGGATTTAACGTGGTTGTTGGTGAAAATAGGCTCCAACTCCGAAGGTGGGCCGGCCTGGCAGGCGATGCTTAAGATATTCGACGGTTCAGATACGGCTACCCTCAAAGAATGGATGGAAAAATTAACATCATCAGAAAGTAAAACTGCGCTGCCTGCTGATCAGAAAATTGCTTTTCTTAAGAAAGCAGAGGCAAAGACCGCGGGCGAAGCAAAAATGCTCGAAACTGTTAGAAAGAAACTGGCTGAGCTTTATGAAAAAACAGGTCAGTTCGAACGAGAGGCTGAGTATTTAAACATGCTTTATAAAGCTGATCCAACTGCCAGCGAAAAAGAGGTAATCCTGCCAAAATTATTGGATGCCTACCTGAGAGGTTCGAAAGTAGAGCTTGCGACCGAGCTGGTGATTGAATGTTTGGCAAAGAAAGATTTCGACAATGCCGTTCTGGTCTCAATTGATGATTATTTGAGCAAACCCTCCGGGGCAGATCCCAACGTAGTTATAAAGGCACTGAGTGGAGTGAAGCTTCCTGAGGCCAGACCAAATTGGCAAAAGTGGCTGAAAGGCTGGACAGACCGTCTTAGTAAAAGTGAAGAGGCGGAAAAGCTGAAAGAAGCAGATAAAGCCAAAAAGGCATAATTGTATAGCAATTCAGTTTTTATTCCGATTCAGTCAATTTAGGGGGAATTAACAGCACTTGCTCTCCGACTTCCAGGCCGCTGATAATATGTACGTAGGTGTCGTTGAACGAACCGGTTTGTACATCACGCTGTTTTGGGCCCTCTGGGGTTGCAACGTAGCGGACTTTTTTCCCCTCTCGATTGGCAACAACCTGAATGGGTACAATTAAAACGTTCTTCAACTGCTCAATAAGAACCTCGACTTTTGCAGACATTCCCGGTTTTAGGATATCATGCGCTCCGTCTATTGTGATTTGTGTAGTATAAACCTTAACGCTTGGATCGAACCTGCCGTGGGGCGGATCAGGCAAAGGAGCAACTTTGAGCACCTTGCCCTCAAGGGCTATGTCGGGGTAGGCTTCTACTGTAATAGTCGCTTTTTGACCCGGTTTAACCATATTCACCGATGACTCGTGAACCCTCAACTCAACACCCATAACATCAGAGTTGGGAATGGTGAAAATCTTCTGGCCTTTATGGACACCATCTCCGACCTCAATCGGGTCCTCTCGCCTTTGCCACCAATCTGCACTGCTGCCTCGGCAATGATACTGGAAATCTCGACACTGCGTCCTTCGACCTCACACATAAAATCTGGGTCATATCAAATCGTCAAAAGGCTGCTGTTTATGATTATGGGAGAATTAGCATCCTGGATTTTGTTGTTAGTAAAGGATTCCGGGAGTACTTTTTGTAAGGAATTAGTATTTTATCTATGGGGAACATTGTGGGTTGCGGCGGTGTTGCGAGGGGATTTGGATGTGAAAATTTAGAAAAAATGAAAATTTTTTATTTTTTTTCATTTTTTATGTTTGCAGTTCCGTGGCCGTTTCGATAGATTACGTGGTTTACGTTAACATATTATTTGTATAGGAATGGGTTCCTGCGCTATCAGTATATATAAATACGACAGGAACAAAGGGATATTGTTTGTATATTTCGGCTTTGAGCCGGGCAAAAGAGTAGTTTCTTATTTGAATGGCCGAGTGAAAAATCGGTGATTCGGATATCGCTGCTGTAGCTCAGTGGTAGAGCGCGTCCTTGGTAAGGACGAGGTCATGGGTTCAAGCCCCATCAGCAGCTAAATGCAAGCTGGTCAAGCTTGGGCGTCTGAAAGCCCGGCTGTGAATTGATTATAATAAAGTATGGAAAACAGTTAGTGGGAAACAAGATAGGGAAAAATAAATACTAACCCTGTACATTGGAGGTTTATTTTAAGATGGCTAAGGCTGTATTTGAACGGACAAAACCACATATCAATATTGGAACAATCGGCCATATTGACCACGGTAAGACGACGTTGACTGCTGCAATCACAATGCGGCTGGCACATAAGTCTGGTAGCGGTACTATCAAGAAGTTTGAAGACATTGACAATGCACCGGAAGAAAGAGAGCGCGGCGTTACAATAAATACTGCGCACGTGGAGTATGAGACGGTAAATCGCCATTATGCTCACGTTGACTGTCCTGGACATGCCGACTATATCAAGAACATGATTACCGGCGCGGCCCAAATGGACGGCGCTATTCTGGTGGTTGCGGCCAGTGACGGGCCGATGCCCCAGACTCGGGAGCATATTCTTCTTGCCCGTCAGGGTAATGTGCCCAGGATTGCAGTGTTCCTTAATAAAGTGGACCAGGTTGATGACCCTGAGCTGATAGAATTGGTCGAGCTGGAAATACGGGACCTGCTGAACAAGTACGAATTCCCGGGTGACGATATTCCTATTGTTATGGGCTCGGCTTTAGCTGCGATGGAAAGCGAAGGTAAGGATGACGAGGCCTGCAAGTGCATAGATGAGCTGATGGTTGCAGTTGACGATTATTTCCCAAATCCGGAGCGCGATATCGACAAGCCTTTTCTTATGCCTGTCGAAGACGTTTTCAGCATTAAAGGTCGCGGTACGGTCGGCACAGGCAGAATTGAGCGTGGTAAAATCCATACCGGCGAGGAGGTTGAAATCATCGGACTGGCAAAGGAAGTCCGCAAGACGGTCGTTACGGGCGTTGAAATGTTTAACAAGACCCTCAACGACGGCCAGGCGGGTGATAACGTAGGCCTGCTTTTACGGGGCGTTGAAAAGAAGGAATTGGAACGTGGACAGGTTGTTGCGGCACCCAAGAGTATTACTCCGCATACCAAGTTTCAAGCTGAAGTTTATGTTTTATCTAAAGAAGAGGGTGGTCGTCATACGCCGTTCTTCGCGAATTACAAACCACAATTTTATTTCAGAACAACCGATGTTACCGGTGCGGTCCTTGGATTGATGAGCAGAGAAGGCAAAAGTGCAGAGATGTGTATGCCGGGAGACAATATTGCTATGGAGGTGGAGATTATTTCGCCAATTGCTATGGAGGAAGGTCTTCGTTTTGCTATTCGTGAAGGAGGCCGGACAGTTGGTGCCGGTGTCGTAGTTAAAATTCTTGAATAGAATATCTCTGAGTAACTTCTCTGGGAACTGTTGGCACCGATAAAGAGGGCGTTTATACCGGTAAAGTGTATCCGGGCGGGCATCTGTGGGACAAACAGATGTTTCTTACGTAAGTAGGCCTGTCTGGTGGGGATATAAGCTTATGGCTAAAAAAAAGAGTAAAAGAGAAAATGTCTGGCTTGAATGCAGTCAGTGTAAAGAGAGAAACTATCGTACTAACGTTAGTGTCGCTGAGGGTACGCCGAAATTGAGTTTGAAGAAATACTGCAAGAATGATCGAAAGCATACTGCCCATAAGATACGGCGCAAGTAATTGGTTATTGAAAGATGTGTTTCGGCGTTTCAGAAAGATTTCAAATAATAGAAGAGAGTTACTCAATAATCAATAATCAATTAAATAGGCCAGTAGCTCAATTGGCAGAGCGTCGGTCTCCAAAACCGAAGGTTGGGGGTTCGATTCCCTCCTGGCCTGTTTGAAATATACGGTTTTCGGTGAGATACGGCGTAAGTAAGCCTACTGGAACCCGATTGATATGAGGTCGAATATGATTTTTACTATTTATAAGCGTGGTCAGGGCAAATATACAAGGCTTTGCAGTGCTTTTGCCGGCGCAATAATTGCCGGATTAGGCTGTTTGCAGCTTTATAAAAGGTTGCAGGCGACAGATCTTGGATTGTGGATTGAAACTATGGTTCCGGCCGGCTTGTTTGTTGTTTTGGCTCTTTTTATTTCATGGCTGATGAATAAACCTTCAATTGCAGACTTTATGATTGCCGCTGAGAGCGAAATGAAGAAGGTTAGCTGGTCAAGCAAAAAGGAGATAGCTGTTTCGACATTTATCGTTATCGTTGTTGTTTTTATTATGGCAGTTCTTCTCGGAGCGACGGATCTTACATTCAGAACATTCTTTACTTGGCTCTTGGTCTAAATAATCGTATCTTAAAGGGGATATCGGACAGGATACTAATATTATGCAGTGGTACGTTTTACGAGTTGCGGCAAATAAAGAAGTGCAGGTCAAAGATGCTCTTGTACGGAAGGTCGAGAGAGAGGGCTTGACCGACATTATCGGCAGGATAGAGGTTCCTGTAGAGCGGATAAAGCGTATCCGCGGCAACAAACAGACAGTTCATAAGCGAAAACTGTATCCGGGCTATGTTTTTATGGAGATGGAATCGACTGAGGACGGGCGTGTTCCTGAGAAGGCCTGGTTTATGATTAAAGGTACGACCAGCGTTGGAGATTTTATTGGTTCGGAAGGAATTCCAAGCCCGATGCGCGATACGGATGTGGCGAAAATGCTTTTAGAGGCTGAAAAGCCCGAGGAAGCACCGAGCATCAAAGTTGAGTTTGTAAAAGGTGATCAGATTAAGATTCGAGAGGGTGCTTTTGAAAACTTCGAAGGCACAGTCGATTCTATCGATTCAGAGCGTGGTATAGTAAAGGTTATTGTTACGATATTCGGTAGAAGCACACCGCTGGATATTGAGTATTGGCAGATAGAAAAACTGTAATTAAGAGACTTCAGGTGCGTAGCTTATAGACTGCGAACAAACATTTAAAGGTGAAGAATGGCCAAAGAGGTAGTAGTGAAGATTAAATTGCAGGCGCCGGGCGGCAAGGCGACACCAGCGCCGCCGATAGGACCTGCTTTGGGGCAGAATGGCGTTAACATAGGTCAGTTCGTTTCGCAGTTCAATGAGCGAACAAGGGATCTTAACGGAATGACAGTGCCTGTAGTGATAACAGTTTTTAAGGACAAGAGTTTCACTTTCGAGGTAAAAAGTCCGCCGGCGGCAGTTCTGCTTAAACAGGCAGCCGAAATTGCGAAAGGCAGCGGCATTCCTAATAAAGAGAAGGTAGGAACAGTCACTGCCGAGCAGGTTCGGAAAATCGCTGAGACTAAGTTCAAGGATTTGAACGCATACGATCTGGATCAGGCAGAGAAAATTATCAGAGGTACGGCCCGGAGTATGGGCGTCGATGTAATTGATTAGTGATAATTCGGTATATAAAACGAGATAAACAATGCGAGTTAAAACAAAAAGATACAAGAAAGAATCGGAACAGTTAAGCGGAGGAAATCTTAGCCTGGCTGATGCGATCGAAAAAATCAAGTCGTTTCAATCGGTGAAATTCGACCAGAGCATCGAATGTGTGGTTCATTTAGGTATTGATCCTAAGCAGGCCGACCAGTTGGTTAGAGGGTCAATATCTTTGCCTCACGGGATTGGCAAGCAGAAGAAAGTGATCGCTTTCTGTGAGGACTCTGATGCTGAGGCTGCAAGGAGTGCCGGTGCTATTGAGGCAGGCTGTGACGAGCTGGTAAAGAAAATTACGGACGGCTGGCTGGATTTCGATGTGGCTATTGCGTCTCCGAAGGTGATGAGCAAGGTAGGTAAGCTTGGACGGGTTCTTGGACCTCAGGGAAAGATGCCTTCACCCAAAAACGGCACGGTAACCGGCGAAGTGGCCAAAGCAGTGGCTGAATTTGCTGCAGGCAAAGTTGAGTTTAGAAACGATGCGGGTGGTAATGTTCATGTCGTAGTCGGTAAGCATAGTTTTGACAAGGAAAAACTGGTAGATAATGTCGAGGCGTTTATCTCGCATATCAAGAAGGTAAAACCGACCTCATCAAAAGGGACGTATATCAAGAAAGTCAGTATATCTGCGACAATGAGCCCCGGTATAACAATTGATATTTAACAACATAATACTCAATACGAGATACGAAAAATGAGCAAGTACGTAAAAGAGTTACTAAAGTCTGAACTGGGAAATAAAATCGTCAACAACGACATTAAAGATTTTCTGGTTGTCTGCACACAAGGCATTAACGGTGTTGACAATAATTTAATGCGAGGTGCCCTTAAAGAAAAAGACATCCACTTATCAGTAGTCAGGAACCTGCTGTTCAAACAAGCATTGCGCGACCAGCAGATGGAGCCGGCAGCGGCATTGTTTAGCGGTCCCTGTGCCATTGTTTATGGTGGTGACAGTATTGTTGACGTTGCAAAAGCGATGACTGAATGGGTTAAGAAGATTCCCATTATAGAGATTAAAGGGGCATTTCTTGACGGCTCGGCTTTGGACGCGAAAGAGGCATCCGGACTTTCGAAGATGCCGACACGGGCAGAGATGCTGGGCAGGATTGCCGGTTTGATAAAGTCCCCAGCAGGCAATTTAGTATTAACTATTGGTGCTCCTGCGGGAATCATCGCGGGTTGTATCGAGACTATTGTCGAGAAAGACGAAAAACAAGCAGCGTAAAAGAAAATAAGAAATTTAGAACAGCCTGCGTGGCTGTCCCCGTTTTAATAATGGGGTTAAACGAGACGACGGAGTTTCGGCTACCACGAGGCGCTATATAACAGGAGTTAATAGAAATGGCAGAAGAAGCTCAGAAAACAAAAGAAGCCAAGGATACTAAAGAGGCCGAGGCAGCAAAGACAAGCAAGGTAAGCAGTAAGGTCAAGAAGCTTGGAGACGAGATTGTTGGTCTTACATTGATACAAGCCAAAGAGCTGGGTGATTATCTCAAGGAAGAATATGGTATCGAGCCGGCAGCAGGCGGAGCCGTTATGGTTGCAGGTCCAGCAGCACAGGGTCCGGCTGAGGAGAAGGAAGAAAAAACAAGTTTTGATGTAATCCTCAAAGAATTCGGCGAGAAAAAGATCCAGGTTATCAAAGAGGTTAGAGCTATAACGGGATTGGGATTGAAAGAGGCCAAAGATCTTGTTGACAATGTTCCCAAGCCGGTGAAAGAGGGCTTGAGTAAAGATGAAGCCGAAGCTGCACGAAAGCAGCTTGAAGCCGCCGGAGCCGTAGTTGAGTTGGTTTAGGCTGAATAGTAGCCTGGCCTGCCCTTTTGGTAAGGAAGCAGGGATGGCACGGAGGTTTGTAGTTAGAAGGCGATTTGGGCATATAATGCTGGAGAAAAAGTAATGCTTGACATTGGTACTGAACAAAGTGTTCGTAATTTTGGAAGAGTACAAGATGCCGTTGAGATTCCGGACCTGGTAGCAGTACAAAGAAAAAGTTATGATTGTTTTTTGCAAAAAGACGTTGCACCAACGAAAAGAAAGTGTAGCGGACTCGAAGCTATTTTCCGCGAGACTTTTCCTATCGAGAGCTACGACAAGAAGAAGGTTCTGGAATATCTCTACTATGAACTGGAAAGGCCCCATTACACCCCTCTTCAGTGCCGACAGTTACGTTTGACATACGGCTATCCGTTGAAAATATGGTGCAGACTGCGGACCAAGGAAGGTGAGGATTTAGCCGAGCAGGCGATGTATCTCGGCGAAATGCCGGTTATGATAGGTGGCGGGGAGTTCATTATCAACGGTGCTGTTCGAGTCATCGTAAGCCAATTGCACCGAAGTCCGGGTGTTGATTTTCTTATCGAGAGCAAAGAAGGCGACAGGGTTCTGCATGGCGGCAGAGTTATTCCCGAACGGGGCAGTTGGATAGAGATAGGAGTGACGAATAAAGACATTTTGGTTGTCAGAATCGACCAGTCCAGCAAGATACCTGCAACGATTTTACTTCGGGCGATGGATCCTGCTTACGGTACTACAGAGGAGATTTTGCGGTTGTTTTATCCGACGAAAAAGGTGCCGCTAAATAAATTAACTCCCACTATGTGGGCTGTAGAGCGACTCGTGGATGAAGAGTCCGGCGAAATCATAGTAAAAGCCGGAGCGCAAATCAGCGATAAAGTCTCTGTGGTACAGGATGCGTACGCAACACCCAAATCTAAAAGCGCCAAGAAAACAAAAGCACAAAAATCAGAAAAGCAGATCGAGGTTATCGATGAAGTCCGGGATGTTCTCATATTGAATACATTAGCTCAGGATGATATCGAGAGTCACGAGCAGGCATTGCTCAAGTTTTATATGAGATTGCGACCCGGCAATCCACCCAATAAGGAAAAAGCAAAAGCCTTTTTTATAGAGAAATTTTTTGATTCCAACCGTTATCGTCTCGGCAAGGTCGGCAGGTTCAGATTGAATCGTAAGTTCCATCAGACGATAGGTGAGGACGAGATGACGCTTCGGCCCGAAGATTTCCTCAACACGATGAAATACATAATGGCTTTACGTAATAACGAAGGCGAGATTGATGATATCGATCATCTGGGGAACCGGAGGCTTCGAACAATCGATGAACTGGCGGCGGATGAAATCAGAAAAGGGCTGCTTAAACTGCGCAGGACCGTTCAGGAACGGATGAGCATGAGAAGAGAATCCGAAGAGCCGCTGCGCATTGCAGATTTGGTTAATTCCAAGAGCGTTTCGAGTAGCATCAACTATTTCTTTGGTCGTGGTGAATTGAGCCAGGTCGTTGATCAGACCAATGCTTTGAGCCAGTTGACCCACGAAAGGCGTTTGTCTGCTCTTGGGCCGGGCGGTTTGAACAGAAGACGGGCGGGATTCGAAGTTCGCGATGTTCATATCAGCCATTACGGCAGAATATGCCCTATTGAAACACCTGAAGGGACAAATATCGGCTTGATCGCTTCGCTGGCGATATTTGCCTCAATTGATGAGTATGGATTTTTGCTTACACCGTATCGCAAAGTTAAAAAAGGTAAGGTTTCCAACGAGATCGAATATTTGCGAGCTGATGAGGAAATGAAGGTAATATTTGCACCTCCGAACGAGGTTGATGCTAACAGCGGCAAAATTACCAAAGGTTTCGTTCTTGCAAGAAAAGCCGGTGAACTTGCCCAGGTTTCCGACGAAGAGGTTGACTACGTTGATATTTCGCCAAAACAAATTGTTGGTGTTTCCGCTTCACTTATTCCGTTCCTGGAACACGATGATGCGAACCGGGCATTGATGGGTTCGAATATGCAACGGCAAGCGGTTCCGCTGCTGAAGACTGAGCCGCCGTTGGTCGGCACCGGCATGGAAGCTGTCGTTGGCCAAAACTCAAGTATGGTAGTCCATGCTCAAAAAAGCGGGGTTGTTACCGCAGTTGACGCCTCAAAGATAGTTATTGACCATACTGATGAGTATCATCTTGCCAAATTTGTTGGATTGAACGAAAGAACCTGTCTTAATCAAAAACCCATTGTAGAGCTTGGTGAGAAGGTAAAAACCGGTCAAGTCATAGCAGACGGTGGAGGCACCTCCCAAGGTGTATTAGCTCTTGGGAAGAATATCCTTGTGGGATTTGTTTCTTTTGACGGTTTTAACTTTGAAGATGCGATTATCGTTAGTGAGAAGCTTTGTAAAGGCGACAGCTTTACGAGCATTCATATAGATGAATTTACAGCAGAAGTTCGCGAGACGCGCCTTGGCAAAGAGGAATTTACCCGTGATATTCCCAATGTCAGTGAAAGGGCGCTGGGGAATCTTGATGAATATGGAGTGGTGAGCGAAGGAACAAGAGTCTGCCCCGGGGATATTTTGGTGGGCAAGGTTATTCCCAAGAGCAAGACGGAGCTGACTCCTGAAGAGAAACTTCTGCATGCTATATTCGGCAGAGCCGGTGAAGACGTTAAAAATGATTCACTTGAGCTTCCCAGCGGATACGAAGGTGTCGTAATGAAGACGGAACGATTTACCAGGCGTGGCGCGGGTACAGAAGAACAAAAGAAAGAACAGGCTGCCCAGATAAAAGAATATCAAAAACAGATGAAGGCCAAAGAATGTATGATATTCAGGCAGATGATCGAATCTATTCACAAGAAATACGAGGTCAATGTTATTGATCCATCCACACGTCAGAAAGTCGGTGCCAGTGCTGACGATGATGTTATTTATGAGCAGGTGGAAAACTTTAATATCAAGTGGGTCAAACCGGCTTCGCTACGTGATAACGTACAAAAAATTGTGGATAGATTCTGGGCTAAGATTACAGAAGCTCAGGAAGAAAAGAAACAATGCATTGAGAGTATGAAACACGGCGATGAGCTGCCAAGCGGTGTTTTGCAAATGGTAAAAGTTTACGTTGCGATTAAACGGTCTCTTTCAATAGGCGACAAAATGGCGGGACGCCACGGCAACAAGGGAGTCATTGCCAAGATTATGCCCGAGGAGGATATGCCGTTTCTCGAGGATGGCACACCTCTTGACATATTACTGAATCCTCTCGGTGTTCCGAGTCGAATGAATGTCGGCCAGATTCTCGAAACGCACCTCGGCTGGGTGGCAAGGGTGTTGGGCTTTAAAGCGATTACGCCGGTATTTGATGGAGCTACAGAAGACGACATCCAGCGATTGACTGCTGAAGCGAACGAGCTTATGAACAATCGAAAAGTACAGCTCCGGGAGAACAAGGAAGCACCGCCGGCGGATGAATTTTTCATAGATGTGCCGTCAATCCTCAAGACACAATTGTATGACGGCAGGACAGGTGAGCCTTTCGACCAGTTTGCAACAATTGGATACATCTATATGATGAAACTGCATCATCTTGTCGATGACAAGATTCACGCAAGGGCTACCGGACCTTATAGTCTGATTACTCAGCAGCCGTTAGGCGGCAAGGCCAGAACCGGTGGACAGAGATTCGGTGAAATGGAAGTCTGGGCTCTGGAAGGGTACGGCGCCGCTTATGCACTTCAGGAAATGCTCACAGTGAAAAGCGATGATGTTGAGGGACGTACGAAAATCTATGAATCAATGGTCAAAGGGCAAAACAGTCTTGAAGCAGGGACACCTTTGTCTTTTGACGTATTGTGCAATGAGCTAAGAGGATTAGGATTGAATATTCAGCTTGAAAAGAAGCGGCTTGGAAGCATCTCACTTTAAGTAATTAGTGAGTTACCGATTGTCAAGTGTCAATGGTAAGGGGCATTAAATGTTAGGAAGTATTTACGATCGAATTAATGACTACGGTTCGGTCAAGATTTCGTTGGCCAGTCCCAATGATATTCGCAGTTGGTCTTTTGGCGAAGTACGAAAACCCGAGACTATCAACTATCGTACTTATCGTCCGGAGAAGGACGGATTATTCTGCGAGCGAATCTTCGGACCGGAACGTGACTGGGAATGTGCCTGTGGAAAGTACAAAGGTACAAAGTTCAAGGGAATAATTTGCGATCGATGTGGAGTTAAAGTTACCCATAGCCGCGTCCGAAGAAAGCGAATGGGGCATATCAATCTGGCGGCTCCGGTTGTTCATATATGGTTTTTCAAAGCTATACCAAATCGGCTCGGAAACCTATTGGCAATGAAATCCGCCGACCTGGAGAAAATTATCTATTTCCAGGAGTATGTCGTAACAGAGGCTGGACAAAGCCCCTTGAAAGTCTGTCAACTGCTCAGCGAGGAAGAATTCAGAGAAGCTGAAAAGAAATACGGAAAGTCGTTTAAGGCCGGGATGGGTGCCGAAGCCATCAGAACTCTGCTTGAAAACCTCAAACTTGATGAAGTCAGCACTCAGCTCAGAGAGGCCATAGGCAAGACAAACAGTAAGCAAAAGATAAAAGACCTTATAAAGCGACTTACTATTATCAACCAGGTCAAGAGCAGCACCAATAAGGCGCAGTGGATGGTACTTGAAGTGGCCCCAGTCATTCCGCCGGATTTAAGGCCGCTGGTTCTGCTCGAAAGAGATAATTTTGCTACCAGTGATTTAAACGACCTTTACAGGAGAATTATCAATCGCAATAACCGTTTAAAGAAGCTGATGGATCTGAACGCTCCTGAGGTTATTATCCGCAATGAGAAGCGGATGCTTCAGCAGGCGGTGGATTCTCTGCTTGATAACGGTCGCTGCAGGCGTTCTGTTCTGGGTAGTAATAATCGCCCCTTAAAGTCTCTGACCGATATGATTAAGGGTAAACAGGGACGATTCCGTGAGAACCTGCTTGGTAAGCGTGTGGATTATTCGGCCCGTTCGGTAATTGTTGTTGGCCCCAATTTGAAACTTTATCAATGCGGATTACCGAAGAAGATAGCTCTCGAACTGTATCAGCCTTTTATTATTCGCAAGCTGAAACAGCGTGGCCTGGCAGATACGATTAAGAGCGCCAAGAGAATGATTGAGCGGCGTGATGAGCAGGTCTGGGACATACTTGAAGAGGTTATTCATCAGCATCCGGTGTTGCTTAACCGTGCACCTACACTCCATAGAATGGGTGTTCAGGCCTTCTTGCCGGTACTGGTTGAAGGTAACGCGATTATGCTGCATCCGCTGGCCTGCAGGGGATTCAATGCTGACTTCGACGGCGACCAGATGGCGGTGCATTTACCGTTAAGTGTCGAAGCACAGGCTGAGACTCATATTTTAATGATGACCACCTCCAATATATTTTCACCTGCGAATGGTTCGCCGATGGTCGGGCCATCACAGGATATGGTGATGGGCAATTATTATTTGACTTATGCAGAAGCTCGTGATGTCTCCGGGAAAAAAGAGGTTAGATTGTTCCGGGATACTTTCGAGGCTATTATGGCCCTGGAAGTAGGTAAAATTGGTTTGCACAATAGAATTAAAGTCCGCCTAAATGGCATCAAAGTAGTTGGAGAATTCGAATCGGAGGAATCTGATATTGTTGAAACAACTGCCGGAAGATGTATATTCCACGATATGCTTCCAGCGGGAATGCCGTTTTACAATATGACGATGTCTCAAAAGATGTTGAGCCGTGTGATTAGTGACTGTTTTAAATTCACAGGCTCGGCCGAGACGGTGGACCTGCTTGATAAAATAAAAGATTTGGGTTTCAAATATGCTACTCTTGCCGGATTAAGCTTTGGTATTACGGACATCAAAATACCTGAGAAGAAGGCAGAGATTATCGAACAAACCGAAAAGAAAGTAGGCAAAATACTTAAGAACTACGATAACGGAGTTTTGACAGAGGGAGAAAGGTATAATCAGGTTGTCGATGCCTGGACCGGTGCCAGGGTCGCTGTAACGAATGAAATGATGAGAGGGCTTAAAAATGATACTACTGAGGACGGACAGCCATACCTCAATCCAATCTTCCTTATGAGTGATTCGGGTGCGCGAGGAAGTGTAGATCAGATTCAGCAGTTAGCCGGAATGAGAGCGCTAATGGCAAAGCCCAGCGGCGAGATTATCGAAACGCCGATTAAGGCGAACTTCAGAGAGGGATTGACAGTCCTTGAGTACTTCAGCTCAACACACGGGGCACGTAAGGGACTTGCCGATACGGCACTAAAAACAGCTAATTCAGGATATCTTACGAGGAAGCTTATCGATGTTGCCCAGAATATGATTATAATTGAAAGAGACTGCCAGACGCTGCAGGGAATTACCAAAGGCACAGTCAGCAGGGGTGATCAGGTTGAGGTGCCTCTTTCACAGCTTATTATCGGTAGAACCGCAAGAGACAATATTCGTAACCCGATTATGGACGAAATGATTGTACGCGAGAATGAGGTCATAAACCATGAAGCGGCGGCAAAGATTGAAGCTTTGGGGCTTGATGCCATCAGAATCAGAAGCACCCTGACCTGTGACAGTCCGTTTGGTGTTTGTGCAAAGTGTTACGGATGGGATATGGGTACGGGGAAATTGATTGAAGAAGGTTCGGCGGCTGGCATCATTGCGGCACAGTCCATCGGGGAGCCGGGTACGCAGTTGACACTGCGAACATTCCATACCGGAGGTGTCGCTGAAAGAGCTATTCTTGAGCGTGAGCAGAAGGCCACGCACACAGGAAGTGTGCAGTATCGTGATATCAATGCGGTTCCCATCAAGCGAAGTAGTAGTAAAGTAGAGATAGTCGCGCTGAAACGTAACGGCGAAATAGCTATTCTTGATGCAAAAGACAGGGAATTGGACCGATTCAAAGTGCCTTATGGCGCCATTGTTTTGGTGGATGACGGCCAGAAAGTTAAAACCGGATCTGTGTTATTCCAATGGGACCCGCACCGTACACCAATATTGGCAGAGGTGGCCGGGCTTATACGGTTTGTTGATATTATTGAAGGCGAGACGATTGGAATTGAGGAAGAGCGAAAAGGCCAGGTTGGCAGACCCATCGTAATCGAGCATAAAGGCGATAAGCATCCGCAAATCATAATCGAAGATAAAGATGGCAAGATACTCGATGTTCATTATCTGCCTGCCGGGGCCAGAATCGAGGTTAATGAGGGTCAGGGAGTTCAGGCGGGCCAGTTGCTTGCCCATCAGCCCAGAGCTTCCGGCGGTACCCAGGACATCACAGGTGGTTTGCCCAGAGTTACCGAAGTGTTCGAGGCACGCAAGCCCAAAGATCCTGCTGCAATGGCTGAGATCAGCGGTCGGGTTGAGTTGCGAAGTGATAAGCGCAAGGGTAAAATGACGATTATCATACGTTCCGAATCGGGAATGGAAAAGGAGCACCATGTCCCGCGTGACAGACACCTTAATGTTCACACCGGTGATTTCGCAGAAGCAGGAGATGCCCTGACAGACGGCCCGCTTGTGCCGCACGATATTCTGCGGATAAAAGGTGAAGAGGCGCTTCAAAGGTATTTGACTACTGAGATTCAAAATGTTTATCGTTCACAAAATGTCAATATTAACGACAAACACATTGAAATTATCTGCTCTCAAATGATGCGCAAGGTCGAGATTGAGTCTGTGGGCGATAGTTCGTATTTGCCGGGCGAGGTTGTTGATAAATTCGTGTTCAGAAGAGAGAATGAAAAATTAACCAGCAGTATCAAAATTACCAATGCTGGAGATGCGTCTAATTTAGTTGACGGCCAGGTTATCGATAAAAAGGAATTGGCCGCTATTAACGAAAAGGTTGAATTGATTGGTGGTAACGGGGCCACGGGAAAGAAACCAAAGCCTGCGACCGCCAAGACGTTGCTTTTGGGGATTACGAAGGCTTCGCTGTGGTCTGAGAGCTTTATTGCAGCGGCCAGTTTCCAGGAAACAACTAAAGTCTTGACAGAGGCTTCTTTGGCTGGTAAAGTGGATGAGCTTCATGGATTGAAGGAAAATGTAATACTCGGTCATCTGATACCGGCCGGTACGGCTTTCAAGCCGTATTTGAATATTAAAGTTAAGCACCTTGTGGAAGCTCCGCTGCCGAAGGAATTCGAAGAGGCCAAGGAAATCAAGGAAGCCAAAGAGGCCGAAGCGAAGGCCGATGCCGCCGTCAGGGAAGCACTGGGAATCAATTAGTTTCGATAATGAAAATACGAAAGGCTATACAAGTATTATGCCAACTATAAATCAGTTAGTTAGAAATCCTCGGGCGAAATCGAAGGGCCATAAACGAGTATCTGATATTAGCGGTTCGCCGCAGAAAAAAGGTGTGTGCCTGATTGTAAGGACACAAACGCCCAAGAAACCGAACTCGGCTTTGCGGAAAATCGCTCGTGTTCGTCTGACCAACGGCAAGGAAGTTACCGCTTATATACCGGGTATTGACCACAATCTTCAGGAGCATAGCACGGTTGTGATTCGCGGCGGCCGAGTCAGGGACCTGCCGGGTGTTCGGTATCATATCGTTCGTGGTGTTCTTGACTGTGCCGGCGTGGCTAATCGAAAACAAGGTAGAAGTAAATATGGTGCAAAAAAGGTGAAATGAACTGGTTAAATATATAAGTAATTATCAGTTAACAATATTGAGGAAAAGTAATGTCTAAAAAGTTTACGGCTTCAAGTCAACAGTTAAAACCGGATGCTAAATATAACAGCAAGCTGGTCTCCAAGTTTGTGAACTGTTTGATGTTGGATGGCAAAAAAAGCACAGCGCAGCAGGTATTTTATGATGCTATGGATATCATCAGTAAAAATGTCAAGGATGCTGAGGTTCTTGAGGTATTTGAGAAAGCGATAAACAATGTAAAGCCGTTACTCGAAGTTCGCAGCAAACGTATCGGCGGAGCCAGTTATCAGGTTCCGATGCAGGTAAGCTCCAAACGCCAGCAATCGCTTGCATTCAGGTGGATATTGGCTTCGGCCAGAGGCAAAAAGGGCAAACCTATGTGCCAGCGACTGGCTTCTGAATTAATAGACGCATATAATGAACATGGTACGGCAATGACCACCCGGGAGAATATTCACAGAATGGCCGAGGCGAATAAGGCTTTTGCCCACTTTGCCTGGTAAAAACTTTCGTTTGTAACTGCCACGGAATTTTATGAAAATAACCGTGGCAGTTTTTTTATACACCACTTGAGTTACGGCTCACGAAAGACGAAATATTAATTATGTCGAGCAATTTGGAAAAACTGCGCAATATCGGGATTATGGCTCATATCGATGCCGGTAAAACAACGGTTACCGAGCGTATTCTTTTCTATGCGGGCAAAACCTACAAAATGGGAGAGGTCCATGATGGTACTGCCGTTATGGACTTTATGGAAGAAGAGCAAAAAAGAGGTATTACAATCACTTCAGCGGCGACGAAATGCCCGTGGAAGGGTTATGAAATCAATCTTATAGATACGCCGGGCCATATTGACTTTACCGCTGAAGTCGAAAGGTCGCTACGTATTCTCGATGGCGCTATAGCTGTCTTTGACGGCAGTGAAGGCGTTCAGGCCCAGAGTGAAACCGTCTGGAGGCAGGGGCAAAAATACGACCTGCCCTGTTTTTGTTTTGTAAATAAGATGGACAAAGTTGGCGCAGATTTCGAGATGACGATTAACAGTATTCGAGACAAACTCCTTGCCAATCCGATTTTGCTGCAGATTCCTATTGGCGCCGAGGACACTTTTGCCGGCGTGATTGACCTTATAAAGATGCAGGCGGTTTTCTATAAAGCTGAAAAGATGGGGGCGACTTTCGAAGAAACGGAAATTCCTGCCGAGTTTAAACAGACTGCTCAGCAACAAAGAAAACAGATGATTGAGCTTGCAGCGGAATATGATGACGAGCTGATGGACTGCTATGTTCACGATAAGCCGGCTGATATTACGATTATTAACAGGGCAATCAGAAAAGGAACTCTGAGCAACAAGCTTCATCCGGTATTTGTTGGCTCAGCGTTGAAGTATATTGGTGTACAAAGGCTGCTTGACGGCGTTCTGGCATATTTGCCTTCCCCCCTGGATAAACCTGTTTTGACCGGACACAAACCAAATGATGAAGATAAAAAAATAACGATTAAGTGCGACCCCAATGGCAGTCTTGTTGCGCTGGCGTTTAAGATTACCAGTGATGTACATGGCGATTTGTATTTTCTAAGGATTTATCAGGGCAAATTAAAATCAAGCAGCAGGGTTTTGAATACAAATCGTAATCGTCGGGAGAATGTTACCAGAATATTTGAAATGCATGCTAATGAACGAAAAATTTTGGATTTAGCCAGTGCAGGCGATATTGTCGCAGTCGTAGGACTGAAACAGACACTTACAGGCGATACGATTTGTGATCCCAAGAAACCGGTTTCCCTTCCGAGCATTACATTTCCACAGACGGTTATTAATATGTCGATAGAGCCAAAAACGGCCGCAGAAAAGGCAAAACTGGCTGATGCCCTGGCCAACTTAAAGCGTGAAGATCCGACTTTTGAATGCAAAACAGACAGTGAAACGGGCCAGACAATAATCAGTGGAATGGGTGAATTACACCTGGAGATACTTCAGCATAAACTGGTAAGGGACAGAGGGGTGAACGTCAGGGTAGGCAAACCCCGAGTGGCCTACAAGGAAGCTATCACTAAAACAGCACAGGCTGAAGGTAAGTTTGTACGCCAGACAGGTGGGCACGGCCAATACGGGCACGTTGTTTTGAAAGTCGAGCCACTTTTGACCGATGACGGCCATTGGAGCAGTGATTATGAATTTCAAAACGAGGCCCCCGGCGATGCCGTACCGAGAGAATACATTCCTGACGTTAAAAGTGGGTGCAAGGATGCATTAAGCAGCGGTGTATTGTCGGGCTATCCTATTGTGGGAATTAAAATTACGCTAATTGATGGGTCTTTCCATTCAGTGGATTCCTCGGGTCTTGCTTTTGAGCAGGCAGCCGCAATTGCTCTCGAAAAGGCTGTAAAAGAGGCGGAACCGGTATTACTTGAGCCGGTTATGAGGCTTCAAGTAATAGTACCGCAGGTTAATTTTGGGGCTGTTCAGGGTAATTTGCTTGCAAAAAGGGGACTAATCACCGATTGTCATTTGCATGGAAATATGCAGGTAATTGATGCGAAGGCACCGCTGGTTGAATTATTTGGATACTCCAGCGATATTAGAAGCGTAACCGCGGGCAGGGGGACCTTTACGATGGAGCCGTTGAGTTATGAGAAGGTCCCCGAACAGATTGCAAAGCAAATTATATTTTAAAAAAAGTTTAAAATATTTATATTTTAAATATTTTTTATCGACATTTTGTTGACAGCTACTGTTTTATGTGTTAACTTTCAACGTTTTCAGCCGTAGCGAGCATCGCCAAGGATGGCTTTGCGTAAACCTTAGTTGGGCTGTGGCATATCAAAAAATTGTGGTCATGGATGATTTATGACTCTGTTAGAATCAGGGGTAATCCAAAGGCTGGTGTATGGCTTCGGATGGGTAGTAGTTGTAGCACGAACCCAAACTCTTAAGGAAGGCGAATTTGTAGTTGGTTATTGAAGGACTAAATCGAAAGAGACATTTGAGTAATCAATAATCGATGCAAAGGCCTTTCCTGCCAGAAATCAAACAAAATACGTTTGGCTGATAGCAGAAATAGTGTAGTCTAAAATTGGAATTTATGTTTTTTGTAGTATAAGTTGAAATACTTCGAGCCTTTGTCGGCTTGAGTAAAGGAACTTTATGGCTGCTGACACTGAAAGAATAAGAATTAAGATGGAGTCTTACGACCACAGGGCTCTTGATGCGTCCGCCAAGGAAATAGTGGAGCACGCTCGAAAAACCAATGCTCGTGTTAGTGGTCCCGTGCCTCTGCCGACGCGTATTGAAAGATATACTGTTTTGCGAAGTCCGCACATCGACAAGAAATCGCGTGAACAATTCGAGCTGAGAACTCATAAACGCCTGATTGATATTCACGAAGCTAACGCTCGAACGGTTGAAGTGTTGAACCGCCTTGTAGTTCCGGCGGGAGTTTTTGTAAGGATAAAAGCCTGATATTTCCAAGCGAATCACCAGATACGAGATACAAAGAAATGGCAATGTTGTTAGGAAAAAAAGTTGGAATGACCCAGATATATAACGATTTGGGTGACTTAGTGCCGGTTACGGTCATACAGGCCGGTCCCTGTCAGGTTATGCAGGTGAAAACGACTGAAACTGACGGCTACAATGCTGTTCAATTGGGTTTCGATGAGATAAAGCCCGCCCGAAGGAAGTATCCGCAAATAGGGCATGCTAAAAAAGCCGACACAACACCAAAGAAATTCATCAAAGAGATGCGGTTGGCCGAAGGGGCAGAACAGCAGTACGAAGTAGGAAATTCTGTAACGGTTTCTGTTTTCGCAGATGAGGAATTTGTAGATGTCGTGGGCACCAGCAAGGGTAAGGGTTTTGCCGGAGTTATGAAGCGGCACGGTTTTGGGGGTTTTCCCGCCTCGCACGGCACGGAAAGAAAACACAGGGCTCCAGGCTCTCAGGCAGGATATGGTACAGACCGAGGCCATGGTGGTAATATCAAAAAAGGCAAGAAAATGGCAGGTCATTTGGGCAACTGTCGTGTAACTATGAAGAACCACAAGTTGGTAGAGGTGGACGAAGAAAAGAACTTGTTAATTATCAAGGGATCTGTGCCCGGCCCGGCCGGTGGTTATTGCATTGTACGGAGCGCAAAAAAAGCCTAAATAGTGGGAGAATGGAAAACCTGGAAAAATGATTAAATTGGCGGTTTACAACACAGATGGTCAGGAAGTCGAAAGCTTGAAAGTTGATGAGGCGGTTTTGGGCGGCTCGGTCAGATACTCTCTGCTTAAGCAGGCCGTTGTTATGTATCATGCGAACAAGCGTGTGGGGACTGCCGCCACCAAAAGCAGAAGTATGGTGGCTGGTTCAGACAGAAAGCTCTTTCGGCAAAAGGGAACCGGAAATGCCCGGGTTGGTAATATCAGAACCGGTAAACGTAAAGGTGGCGGCGTTACCTTTGCCAAAACTCCAAGGGATTTCAGTAAAAGTATGCCAAAAAAGCAAAGAAGATTAGCCATGAACTCGGCGATATTGGCAAAGCTTTTGAGAAGCGACGTTGTGGTGGTTGATGGACTGAATTTTGATAAACCAAAAACAAAAGATTTTGCAGGTATTCTGGGCAACTTAAAAATTGATCGCAGTTGTTTGGTAACGGTTAGCTCTGAAAACGTAAATCTTTACAAATCAGCTAATAATATTCCAAAGGTAGATGTTATGCCTGTAAGTGAATTGAACGCAGGTGATATTTGCCGCCATCGCAAAATGCTGTTTACCAAAGAGGCGTTTTTAGATGTTTTGAACAGAGAGCAGACAAGCGGAAATTAACGGGTATTGTTGTGGATGATTATAACGTAATAATTCGGCCTTTAATTACAGAACAGGGGATGCACTTTGCAAATACAAAAGGTGCATATTCTTTTGAAGTAAATAAAAGGGCTAATAAGACGCAGATAAAAAACGCTGTCGAAAAAATATACAATGTCAAGGTCCAAAAAGTAAGGACGGCCAACCGCAAAGGCAAACAACGTCGCAGAGGCAGAGCGATTGGAGAGACGTCAAGCTGGAAAAAGGCTATTGTATTTCTGGATCCTGAATTTCATATAGATTTGTTCTAAATACGAGATACGAATTATGGGTATTCGAATTTATAAACCAACAAGTGCCGGTCGGAGAAATAGTTCGGTTAACGATTATGCCGAGTTGACCAACGACAAGCCTGAGAAGTCGCTTTGCAAGCGTATCAAAAAGAGCGGCGGTAGAAACCATTATGGTATTACCACTACTCGTTTTAGGGGCGGTGGTGCAAGAAAGATTTACCGCATAGTCGATTTCAAACGTAAGAAGGACGGAATCCCGGCAAAAATGGCGACGATTGAATATGACCCCAACAGGAATTGTTTTATTTCCCTGCTGCACTACGCCGACGGCGAAAAGATGTATATATTAGCACCGTTTGGTATAAAGGCCGGAGACTTGGTGGAAAGCGGGGAGGTTTGTGAGCCTAAAATTGGTAATACGATGCCTATGTCTGCCATTCCTGCCGGTATGGAGATTCATAATATCGAAATGAGAGCCGGACAGGGTGGAAAGCTTGTCAGGGGCGCCGGCAACGCCGCAAAGATTGTGGCAAAAGAAGGTAATTGGGTTAGCATCATTTTGCCAAGCGGTGAGATGCGTATGATTCGTAAGGAATGCCGGGCAACAATCGGCCGGCTTAGTAATCCCGACCACCAGAATGTACGCATTGGCAAAGCCGGGCGTAAGCGGCATATGGGCATCAGGCCGCACGTAAGGGGAAAAGCGATGAATCCGGTCGCTCATCCGATGGGTGGTGGAGAAGGCAGAGCAAACGGCGGACGCCATCCCTGTTCGCCTACCGGTGTGCTTGCAAAAGGCGGGAAAACCAGAAATCCGCGAAATCCAAGTAACAAGAGGATAATTCGCAGACGAAAAAGTGGACGTTTTCAAATTAGAGTGTAGAAGGCAAAAACAGTTGAATATTTGATTTAGCCGTGCGAAAAACACGTGCTATGTGAGATACGAGAAATGGGAAGATCTCTTAAAAAAGGACCATACGTTGACGACAAGCTGTTTGGCAAGGTCAATAAGCAAATTGACTCCGGTTCTCGCGAGCCAATAAAGACCTGGGCAAGAAGATGTACGATTGTCCCGGAGTTCGTGGGTTTTACGTTTATGGTTCACAATGGCAAGATGTTTCATAAAGTATTTGTTACAGAGGATATGGTTGGGCATAAGTTAGGTGAATTTTCGCTCACACGGACGTTTAAGGGGCATTCGAGTAAGAAGATAAAGTAAAATGCGTGAAGCGCTGCTCGTAAAGACAGATTTGAGATAATTATGCTAAGTGCTGAGAAGTTAAAAGAATGTTGCCGGGAACGACAGATGGATATCGGGCAGATGGCCGATAGGCTTGCCGGAGCCAGGCTTAATAAAAAGCAAGCGGTTGCAGCTATTAGGAACTGGCAAAAAGGCCTGTTCAAACCGGAACCGCGGGCGGATGATATTAATCGCCTGGCGAGTGCCTTGTCTGTCGAGGTAAATGATATAGCTGACTGGCGTTCGTCTTATCGATATGCACCGATGTCGGCTCGCAAAGCTCGTCTGGTTACTCAACTGATAGTCGGCCGGAGTGCTCAGGACGCAATGGATATCCTGAAGTTCACGAGAAAACGTGCTGCAACGATGATTGATAAGGTTTTGAGAAGTGCTGTTGCGGATGCCGACGAGCGGCAGGTTGATGTTGATAAACTTTATGTATGCTCTGCCCGGGTCGATGATGCTGGAATTCGGATCGGTACAAAAAGATGGATACCGAAAGACAGAGGCAGAGCGCATCCTATTCACAAAAAAGCTTGTCATATACATATAACAGTAACGCAAGTATAAACGAAATACGAGATACGAAATTATGGGTCAGAAAGTATCGCCAGTAGGATTCAGGACAGGAATAACCCTTGGTTGGCAGAGTACATGGTTTGCTACAAAGGCCAATTACGGGGATTATCTTGTCGAGGATCAGAAGATTCGCCGGTATGTTGACAATAGATTTAACCGTCAAATGCCCAAAGGAGCGGTTGCAAAGACTGAAATAATCCGGACGCGCAACGAAGTGAAAGTAACACTGTACAGCGCTCGGCCCGGCGTGGTCATTGGCCCAAGGGGCGGTGAAGTCGATAAGTTGCGTGAAGAGCTTGAAGAACTAACGGGCCGGAAGATAAGTGTCAACGTCATCGAGATAAAAGAACCGGAGCTCAACTCTAATTTGGTTGCTGAGGCGATTGCTGAGCAGTTAGGCAAGCGGGCTTCCTTCAGGCGTACGATGAAACAATATTGTGAAAATGCAATGCAAGCTGGTGCTAAAGGAGTTAAGATTATTTGCTCGGGCCGGCTGGGTGGTTCTGAGATGTCCCGAAAGGAAACTCAGAAGCTTGGCAGTATCCCGTTGCATACGCTGGACGCCAATGTAGATTATGCTGTGGCAACATCAAGAACGACATACGGAGCCATTGGTATAAAAGTTTGGATTTATAAAGGCAAATTCGGCGAAGAAATTGTTCCGAGCCAGCATCGTCGCCGCCCACCAAAGCGGATGGGTCCGTCAACAAGAGGCGGCGGGAGACATAAAGAGGCTCCTCAGAGAAGCAGCAGAGCACCTTCTGCACCGAATGTTCCTTCTGCAGAGCCAACCAATGCCGAGCCAGGTGATGCACAGGAAAGCTAAAAACCGGTTTTGTTGACAAAATAGTGATATCTTAAATACGAGTTTTACAAGGGTTTGAAAAAATGGCAATGATGCCGAAAAGAGTTAAATATCGTAAAAGCCAACGCGGCAAAATGAAGGGCAATGCCTCGAGAAGCAATTTTGTTGCGTTTGGTGAGTACGGTTTACAGGTTTTGGAAATGAGCTGGATAACGGCAAGACACATTGAAGCCGGCCGAGTAGCAGCGACTCACTTTTTGCATCGCGAAGGCAAGGTATATATCAGAATATTCCCGCATAAGCCGGTGAGTTCAAAGCCGCTCGAAACCCGAATGGGTAAAGGTAAAGGTGAACCGGAGTTCTGGGTTGCCAGAGTCAGGCCCGGTCAGGTTTGTTTTGAGATCGGTGGAGTAGCTGAGAATGTAGCAAAAGAAGCGCTGCTCAGAGTTGCTCATAAAATGCCGATTAGGTGTAGATTTATTAAACGAAGACATTCATTGTAAAGGAACTCTTCGAATGAAAGCGCAGCATTACAGAGAGATGAGTCAGGATGAGCTCGAGAACAAACTTGAAGAGCTTGAGAGGCATTTGTTTGATCTGCGCTCGCAGGCGGTTACGGAAAAGCTGGAGAACTCCAAAGCCGTTATTAATGTCAAGCGTGATATCGCAAGAATTAAAACAATAATGCGGGAAAAAAGTAACGTTTTACCCGCAGACGATTGATGAGTCGGAAAGCAAAGATGCAGGAACAAAAATTAAAAACTTTAACCGGCGTGGTGGTAAGCAACAGTGGCGACAAGAGCGTCAGGGTAGTCATTGACTTCAAAGTCAAGCATCCAAAGTACGGCAAATACATCAAGCGCAGGACGAAAATCGGTGTTCACGACGAACACAATAAGAGTGGTGTTGGCGACGTGGTTGAAATTACTCAGTGCAGGCCTCGAAGCAAGACCAAGAGTTGGCGTCTTGTCAAGGTTGTCCAGAGAGCAGTTGAAGTGTGAGTTGGGATAAAAGATAATGGTTCAGCAGGAAACAATGTTGGATATAGCAGACAATTCAGGCGTAAAGTCTGCATTGTGCATAAAGGTTCTTGGAAGAGGCGGTTCACGGGGTAAGATGACTCGTCCGGTCGCAAGCGTTGGAGATATTGTTTGTGTTGCGATAAAAAAGTCGCTTCCCAATTGCCAGTTGGATGATAAGAAAGTGCATAAGTGTCTTATTATTCGAACCAAGAGCCCTGTTAAACGTTCCGATGGCAGCTATGTAAGGTTTGACAGCAATGCCGCTGTGATGATTGACGGTGATGGCAATCCGATAGGAACAAGAATATTCGGCGCGGTGCCTCGTGAGCTTCGCGAAAAAAATTATATGAAGATTCTCTCGCTGGCAAGCGAGGTAGTATAAGTAATGTTGAATTGTAATTTGGGTATTTATGGCTTCGCATATAAAAAAAGGTGATATCGTCGAGATAATAGCCGGTGACCACAAAGGTGCTACTGGCAGAGTTCTGCGTGTGATACTTGACAAGCATCGCGTAGTGGTTCAGGGTCATAACATAGCCAAAAGGCACGTAAGACCTTCGCGGAAAAATCCGCAGGGAGGTCGAATTAATGTTGAGCAGCCGATACATATAAGTAATGTTTTGCCGGTGAATCCGAAAAGCTCGAAAGGCAGCAGAGTACGTTATCAGGTAAGTGAGGATGGCAGTAAAAAGCGTCTTACTGCCGATGGTAATGAGATCGGCGTTATCAGGAAGGCAAAAAAGTAAGTTATTAATTGGTAATTGGTGTTTATTTGGCCGGTTAGCCGTTTCAAGAGATACAGTATGACACGTTTGAAAGATTTATATAAGTCAAAAATAGTTCCGGAGCTGACAAAGGAATTCAACTACAAAAATCCTATGGCAGTGCCGCAGATGACAAAGGTCGTTATCTCTATGGGTATCGGCAGAGCGACGCAGGATAAGAAATTCATTGAATTAGCCAAAAAGGATTTAATGATGATTACCGGCCAAATGCCCTTGGTCTGTAAGGCGAAAAAGAGTGTTTCGAACTTCAAGGTTCGTGAAGGCCAGGAAACCGGTTTGAAGGTTACTGTCCGCGGCGTGAGAATGTACGAATTTATGGACAGACTCATTAGTCTTGCAATCCCCCGGGTACGAGACTTTCGAGGGCTTAATGCGGAGAGTTTTGACGGCAGAGGGAATTATTCGATGGGCCTGGGTGAACAGAGTGTTTTTCCTGAAATCAACCCGGTAAAAGTGGAATTTCAGCAGGGTATGAACATAACTTTTGTAACTACGGCACAGACCGATGAAGAAGCAAGGAAACTGCTTCAGCTCTTTGGTATGCCGTTCAAAGGATTAACAGCGGTAAATCAAGAATAAAGCTTAAGCTCGGAAACGAGAAATTGGAGCGTATGAATGTCAACGAAAGCACTTGAAATCAAGGCAGAACAAAAACAAAAATATCGTGTCAGACAATATACGCGTTGTCAGCTTTGTGGCAGGTCCAAGGCAGTATATCGCAAGTTTAAGGTTTGCCGGATTTGCTTTAGAACTTTAGCGAATGAAGGAAAAATACCGGGAGTTAGAAAAGCCAGTTGGTAAAATTGTGAATTTAATCACGAAATTGCCCCAGAGCTCGAGGCATGAAATTATGAGTTTAAGTGATCCAATAGCTGATATGTTGACGAGAATTCGCAATGCTGCGAGAATAAACAAAAAGCAGGTCAATATAAAGGCGTCAAATATTTGTGAAGGCATAGCGGCTGTTTTGAACAAGGAAGGTTACATCGAGGATTTCGACAGAATCGACGACGGCCAGCAGGGAATACTGAGGGTTACGTTAAAGTATGACCAGGACGGCAATTCTATTATCAGTGAAATAGCAAGAACGAGCAAGCCCGGTCGAAGAATATATTCGTCTGTTGATAAATTACCGCGTGTTTTAGCCGGTATGGGTATAGCAATTGTTTCGACAAGTAAGGGTGTAATGAGTGACAAAAGCTGTCGCGAAGCTAAAGTCGGCGGCGAAATACTTTGTACGGTAAGCTAATGAGTCGTATTGGAAAAAAACCTATTAGTATTCCTGGAGGCGTAAAGGTTGAGCTGAAAGGCCAGTGTATCAAGGTCTCAGGCTCGCTTGGCGAGCTCCAGATGGACTGTCATCCTCGGATAAAGGTTAAAATTGACGATGCCGGGGGGGAAATATTAGTTGAAAATAAGCGTCCTCAGGACCGCCAGAACAAGCAGCTACATGGCACGATGCGTTCTTTGATTGCCAATATGGTTACCGGTGTCAGTAAAGGATTTGAGAAGAAAATGCAAATATTCGGCACCGGTTATAATATCAAAGAGCAGGGCGGAAAACTGACTTTTCAGATAGGTTTTTGCCATCCTGTAGAGTTGGTAATACCGAAGGGTATAAAGGTTAATATCGAGCTCGGTGCTACCAGGGGTAATGATGTTCCTGCAAGGTTCACGCTTTCGGGAACGGACAAATGTTTGCTGGGACAGTTCGCCGCAGATATTAGAAAGATAAGGCCGCCGGAACCGTATAAAGGAAAAGGTATCCGCTATACCGACGAACATGTACGACGTAAGGTCGGCAAGGCATTTGCTTCCGGATCGGCATAATTGGGATTTACTTTAATGAAAATGGACAGTTTGAAAAAAGCAGCGCTAAGACGTAAATATCATGTGAGGAAGAAAGTCTTTGGGACGCCGGATAGACCTCGATTATTGGTATTTCGGTCAAACAGGCATATTTATGCTCAGATTATAGATGACGTTGCCGGAGCGACACTTGCTTCGGCAAGTACAAGGACAAAAGGTATGCAGGATAAAATGCCCAATGCCGGTAATAAAAAAGCTGCCACAATAATAGGTGAATCGGTTGCAAAACAAGCACTCGGTGTTGGTATTAAGTGTGTTCGCTTTGATAGAAATCGATATAAGTTTCACGGCAGAGTCAAGGCACTTGCCGAAGGGGCAAGAAAAGCCGGATTGGTTTTTTAACAACATAGTCAACACGAAAATGTTTGGAGAATAAATTGGCAGTAGAACCAGTTAAACTTTCCGGTCAGGAAGAAAAACCGTTGGAAGATACGGTTGTAAAGGTGTTTCGCTGCGCCAAAGTAGTGAAGGGCGGTAGGCGATTTAGTTTTGCCGCATTAGTTGTAATTGGTGACAGGGAAGGTACAGTCGGTGTCGGTTATGGCAAGGCTAATGAGGTTCCGCAGGCGGTCGAGAAAAGTATAAAAGACGCCAAAAAATCTTTGCACAAGATATCTTTGCTTAACCGGACAATACCACACGCAGTAAACGGCAAATACAGGGCCACAAAAGTAGTATTGGTCCCGGCCAGTCCGGGTACCGGGGTTATCGCGGGTTCAAGTGCTCGAGCAGTGCTCGAATATGCCGGTGTACAGGATGTTCTTACAAAAGTTTACGGAAGTACTTCTGCAAAAAATGTAGTCAAAGCTACACTTGACGGATTATTGAAATTGCGCAGCAAAGAAATGGTTGAATCTCTTCGTGGTGTTGCAATTAATGCTTAATGGTTGCTGATTAACAATCGGGTGATTTTAATGTTGAATCATGAAATAACATCTCTTGTAGGTAAACATAAACGTCGGCGGCGTGTCGGCAGAGGTTCGGGCAGCGGCCACGGAAAAACCTGTGGCCGAGGTCACAAAGGTGCCGGCAGCAGGGCGGGCTCGACTTCTTTTACACTTCTTGAAGGCGGTCAGATGCCTTTGTTTAGACGACTGCCTAAACGGGGTTTTAATAATTATAATTTTGCGGTACGCTGCGAAATCGTCAATATCTCACAACTGGAAAGATTCGAGGATGGTGCTGATGTTGGCGTAGAGCAATTATCCAGCGTCGGACTGATTAACAGCACCAAAAGCAAAATAAAAATTCTCGGCATGGGAGACCTTACAAAGAAGCTGCAGGTAACAGCTCACAAATTCAGCAAGGCGGCAGAGCACAAGATTGTGGCTTCCGGCGGCACGGCAAAAATTATTTGATTGTTGTCCGCATATTTTATAATGCGGAAGGAAATAGAAAACCGGGGTATTCGCTTCCCAGAGGCGGAAACAGAATTATGGACAGGAAATAATGTTTGGAACGGTAATTAACATATTCAGGATCCCTGATCTGCGCAATAAGGTTCTTTTTACTCTGGCGCTGCTGATAATATACAAAGTCGGATTTCATATTCCTGTACCCGGCTTTGACCAGAAAAAGATAAGTGAAATTGCCGGTTCAAGAGACACGGAAAGTCCCCTGGGCAGAGCTGCCGAATACATGCAGATGTTCACCGGAGGAAGGCTGGATAAGAGCAGCTTGTTTGGCCTTGGGATTATGCCTTATATCACCTCATCGATTATTCTTATGCTGTTGGGTGAGGTTATTCCTGCTTTGAAGAAATTGCGACAGGAAGGACAAACAGGCCACAAAAAGATACAGGAGTACACTCGCTATCTGACTGTGTTGATATGTATTGTACAGTCTATCATGTTTATGAAGTTGTTAGGTGGGCAGGGACTGACCTATGCGGGCATGTACCGTCAGGCGATGATAATGGGTGTTGTTGGGATGACGGCGGGCACTGTCTTTTTGATGTGGCTTGGCGAGCAGATAGATGAATACGGTATAGGCAACGGTATTAGTTTGATAATTATGGCCGGAATTGTTTCCAGAATGCCCTGGGCAATCTGGACGCTTTGGCAGAATGTTGACCTGAAACTCGGCGCAGCACCCGGTACCGTCGGCCCGGCGAAGATATTGTTCCTGATAGCGGCGTTTGTGTTTGTCGTAGCCGGTGCGATACTGATAACTCAGGGCCAGCGTCGAATACCGATTCAGCAGGCAAAGCAGATGCGAGGACGCCGGATGTATGGCGGGCAGAGGCATTATTTGCCGCTTCGTGTCAATCACGGCGGTGTGATGCCCATAATTTTTGCTTCGAGTTTTATGATGTTTCCCCCCATTATAATCGAGCAGTTATTGAGAATTCCAAGCCTCCAAAATTCTGCGATTGTGCTGACTATTAAGGATGCTCTCGGGCCAAGTTCTTATACCTATAATGTTCTGTATATGCTGTTGATATTTTTGTTTGCTTATTTTTGGGTAACAGTACAATTTCAGCCAAAGGAGATGGCTAAGAACCTGCGGGATTCCGGAAGTTTCATTCCAGGGCTTCGTCCGGGACGCAGGACCGCTGATTACCTGGAAACGGTAATGACAAGAATTACGTATTTCGGAGCTTCATTTTTGGCAATAATTGCCGTTGTGCCGTCGTTGATTTCAATATTATTGGGAATTGACTGGCGTGTGGCGACGTTCCTGGGCGGAACCGGTTTATTGATAGTTGTTAGTGTCTCGCTGGATCTGGTTCAGAAAATCGAAGCGAATCTTTTGATGCGCAGCTATGATGGTTTCAGTGGAGCCGGCAGGATAAAAGGAGCATATGGATGAGAATAATTTTGTTGGGAGCGCCGGGTGCAGGTAAGGGAACGCAGTGTAAGAACATTGTTGTCCAATATGGTCTGCTTCATTTATCCAGCGGTGATATTTTACGGCAGGAACGGGCGCAAGGTACGGAATTAGGGCAAAAAGCCCAAAGTTATATGGACTCGGGCGGTCTTGTGCCTGATGAAATAATAATTGAGATGATGACAAAGGCGATAAAAGGTGCCCCTGCTGCTGGTTTCTTACTGGATGGTTTTCCAAGAACCGTCAACCAGGCTGTTGAGCTTGATAAGTCATTGGCTGATAACGAGATGATGATAGATTTTGTCTTAAACCTCCAGGTAAATGACGACGTAGTAGCAAAGCGTATAACGGGCAGGAGAAGTTGTCCTGAGTGTGGGGCGGTTTATCACATTGAACACTTGAAGCCAAAAGCCGAAGGTATCTGTGATAATGACGGTATTGAACTTGTTCAACGACCTGACGATACACCTGATGTGGTGGCTAATCGTCTTAAAACATACCATCAGCAGACTGAACCGCTGGTGGATTACTATAGAAAAAACGGCACTGTTTATGACCTCGATGCAGATAGGGCCCCGGATGAGGTAAGGGATTTGATATTTGAGAAGATGGACGCCCTTGTCAGGACGTGAAGCGATGGTAAGTGTATCGGAACACGAAACGAGATACGGAATTAAATGGCTATAACGCTTCGCAGCCCAAGAGAAATTGACTTAATGCGTAAAGCAGGTGCTGTTGTAGCAGAAGTTCTTTTAAAACTAAAAGAGATTGCTGAGCCGGGTGTATCCACCCTGCAGTTGGATTGTGTAGCTTTGCAGATGACTGATGATGCCGGTGCTGAGGCTTTGTTTAAGGGTGTTCGCACCCCAGTGTCTAAAATCCCGTTTCCGGGTGCAATTTGTGCCTCGATAAACGAGCAGGTCGTTCATGGGATTCCTACTGAGGATGCGAAGCTTAAAGAAGGTGATATTCTCAGCGTTGATTTTGGCGTTAGACTTAACGGCTATTGTTCGGATGCTGCTGTTACCATCGCCATCGGCGAAATTTCCGAGATTAAGCGCACACTGTTGGATGTAACAAGACATGTTCTTGATATAGCAATAGCGAAATCTGCGCCGTCTGTTAAATGGAGCCAGGTGGCTGCCGAGATGCAACGATATGCAGAGTCGGCAGGTTTTTCGGTGGTGAAAGACTTTGTTGGACACGGCATCGGCAGAAAAATGCATGAGGAGCCGAGAGTGCCTAATTTCGTCAACAATGATTTGCTCGCAAATGACATTATTCTGGCCGAAGGAATGGTTCTGGCTGTTGAGCCGATGATTAACGCCGGCTCAAGTGGCGTGCGAACGCTTGGGAACGGGTGGACGGTGGTAACAAGAGACAGGAAATGCTCGGCTCATTTTGAGCATACAATCGCGATAGTTAAAGGGGGTTGTGAGGTATTAACTGTAAAAAGTCAGTGAGTCGTATCTCGGACGAAACAAGAGTTACGAGTCAGAAAATAAGGAAATACAAGACAGGAAAATGGCAAAGAAGGACACAATAAGATTACAAGCCAAAGTGACCGATGCTTTGCCGAATGCCGTTTTTAAAGTAGAGCTGGAGAACGGCCACAAGGTTTTGGCGCATGTTTCTGGCAAAATGAGAATGCATTATATTCGGATTTTGCCGGGTGACACAGTTATAGTTGAAATGTCGCCTTATGATCTAAACAGGGGCCGGATAGTACTCCGGAATTAGTTACAGACTAATACCGCAATAATAGGTAGATAAAATGAAAGTTAGAAGTTCAGTTAAGCGTATATGTGAGAATTGTAAGGTTATTCGTCGCAAAGGTGTTGTGAGGGTAATATGTACGAACCCGCGGCATAAACAACGCCAGGGTTAATGTGATTTATGATTGCCCGGTGGTAATTAACCAATTACCGGATTCGAAAAGGAGCTTATATGCCACGTATTGTTGGTGTTGATATACCGAATGAAAAATCAATATGGATTTCGCTGACTTATATTGTCGGTATTGGTAAATATACCTCGGAACAGATAATTAAAGAGGCAGGTATAGAAAGAAATACAAAAGCCGGCAAGCTTAGCGAAGATGAGCTTAGCCGTATAACGCAGATTATCGACCGCAATTACACGGTTGAAGGTCAGCTTCGCAGGCAGTATTCACAAAATATTGCTCGCTTGCGTGATATAAATTGTTACAGGGGCGTTCGTCACAGAAGGGGTTTGCCCGTTCGGGGCCAGTGTACCCAGAGTAACGCGCGTACCCGCAAAGGCCCGAGAAAAACAGTTGCGGGCAAGAAGGGTGTAAAGGAACAACGCTAAAGATAAAATGTCATATACTTTTTAATATGCTGATTTGAGGAATTTTCTGAATAATGGCAAAAAGAACGAAGCGAAAAGTAAGGAAAAATGTTGTCCGGGCTATTGTGCACATTAAGGCGACATTCAATAATACATTGATTACGATAACGGATATGGATGGTAATGCAGTTGCTTCAGGCTCAGCCGGCTGTGTAGGTTTCAAAGGCTCTCGTAAAAGCACGCCTTTTGCCGCTCAAAGGGCAGCACAACGCTGTGCCAGTTCCGCTATGCGTAATGGTGTTCGCGAAGTTGAAATCAGGGTTAAAGGGCCCGGTTCAGGTCGTGAATCCGCCATCTCAGCTTTACAGCAGGCCGGATTGCGTATCGCTTCTATAGAGGATGTTACTCCACTGCCGCACAACGGCTGTAGGCCGCCGAAGCGAAGGAGAGTTTAAAAGACAAGTACTATTAGAAACTATTTCGGAGATAAATATAAAGAATGGGACGTTATCTGGGTTCATCTTGTAAGCACTGTCGTCGTGAAGGAATGAAACTTATGCTCAAAGGCATAAGATGTGAGACGGCCAAGTGTCCTATCGAAAAGAAACAGAGAAATCTGGCCCCTGGGATGCACGGATGGCGAAGGGGCAGGATAAGCGAATACGGAGTTCGGTTGCGCGAAAAGCAAAAGGTCAAAAGATATTACGGGCTTTTTGAGAGGCAGTTTATGAGGTATTTTCATCGAGCGGCACGGGGTAAGGGCAATACCGGCGAAACACTGCTGCAATTGCTGGAAAGACGTTTGGATAATGTGGTCTATAAGTTAAATTTTGCACCGTCGCGAAAGGCTGCAAGGCAGTTGATTGCTCACGGTCATATCTATATAAACGGACGCAAGGTGAATATTAGTGATTATACAACGAAAATAGGTGACAAGATAATCATCAAAGGTTCTAAAAAAAGCGTAAAACAAGTAAAGGAACAGTTGGAAAGCAACCCGAATTATACTACACAAAGCTGGCTGCAATTAGCTCGGGAAAAACCCGAAGCTACGGTTGTTGCATTGCCCTCTCGGGATGATGTCCAGATTCCTGTTGAAGAGCAGTTGGTTGTGGAATTCTGCTCCAGATAGCTGCTAACAGCTTAAAGGTTATTAATGTCGAGTTTTGAGATAAATCAAAACTAATAATTCGAAACTCAAAACTTACATAGGAGAACTATATGCGAGTTACATGGCGTGGCTTGGAATTGCCGACTCGTGTTGAACGAGACACGATCGTATCGAGCGATAAGTATGGCCGATTCTTTATTGAACCATTCGAAAGAGGATTCGGCACCACTATTGGGAACAGTCTCAGACGTATATTGCTTTCCTCTTTGGAAGGCAGTGCCGTAACATCGGTCAAAATAGACGGTGTCAGCCATGAGTTCAGTACGGTAACAGGAGTAAAGGAGGATGTCACCGATATTATTTTGAATGTCAAGAGTCTTGTCATTTGCCTGCAGGGCAAAGGGCCAAAGACGATGACTGTGTATGCAAACAAGGCCGGCCTTGTAACGGCTGCTGATATAGTTGCCGACCCGTCTATTGAAGTGATAAACAAAGATATGGTATTGGCTACTTTGACGGAAAAAGTAGAGTTTAAAATGGAAATGGTAGTTGAGAGTGGTCGTGGTTATGTACCGGCTTCCGAACGTATCGCCGACGCCGACAGGTTCGAACAGGAAGTCGGAAGAATAATGATCGATGCGGTATATTCACCGGTTACAAGAGTACGCTACGTAACCGAGAACACCCGTGTCGGCCAGCGAACCAATTATGACAAGCTGATTCTTGAGATTTGGACCAACGGAACGATTACTCCTGAAATGGCGCTGGTGGAAGCCGCAAAAATATTACGAAAGCATGTCAATCCATTCATACAGTATTTCGAGCTTGGAGAGCAAACAGTTGCCGCTTCTGAGGCTATTGAGGTCGAGACTCAGGAACAAGTGGTGGATGAGGAATTAAGCCAAAAACTCGCCATGCCGATTCAGGAGCTGGAGTTGTCTGTAAGAGCAAGCAACTGCCTTGAATCTGCTAAAACCGAAAAGGTTGGCGATTTAGTCAAAATGACAGAAGCTGATTTGTTAAAGATTCGCAGCTTCGGCAAGACTTCTCTGAGGGAAATCAGGAGAAAACTCGCCGACATTGGCTTGTCTTTGGGAATGACAGATATTGATAGTTAATATTGATGGATTAGTTTGATAATGTTCGAAGGCAGTAGTGCCGGATTAAGAGGAATTTGAATATATGCGTCATAGAGTAGCAGGACGTCGGTTGGGTCGAACAAAAGAGCATCGTCTGGCTATGCGGCGAAATTTAGTCGCTTCGCTAATCCAGCACGAGACGATTTCAACTACGATAGAAAAGGCTAAAGAGGTGAAGCCCTTTGCCGAGAAATTAATTACGTTAGCCAAGAAAGGTACATTGGCGGCAAGGCGACGGGCCATTTCTCAGCTTGGAAATCGCGATATAGTAGATGAGGAGGATGGTCAGGCTGTCAAAACCGGTACGATAATCGGTAAATTGTTCAGTGAGATTGGCCCAAGATACCTCGACAGACCCGGCGGTTATACGAGAATTATTCGTTTGTCCATGAGAAGGCTGGGTGATAACGGCCAGCTTGTTTTGCTGCAGTTGGTGGGTGCTGACGAAGGCAAGAAAAAACATGACAAACCTAAAAAACGCTCTCGCAAAAAAGCGGAGCCTGCCGCCGAAGTTGTGGAAACTGCAGAAACCGGCGAGAAGCAGGAAAATACTTAACAGTCATAGCTGTTAACAGATAGAAAATAGCGTCAAGTGTAAAAGCAATAAACACGGCTGTGAAATCCAGCCCGATATATAGCAAGACGAGATATGGAAGAATGAGCGCCGATGATTGTCTTTTTTGTAAAATGGTAGCCGGGCAAATTCCGGTTACAAAGATTTACGAAGATGAGGATGTTCTTTCTTTTTTGGATATTG